>ERZ1370068.6472-contig-5454_pt1 | contig 53127 bp, 66 predicted proteins | sample MGYA00561227_ERZ1370068 | MGnify/ENA primary metagenome ERZ1370068 (study PRJEB38410, sample SAMEA6850437) | metagenome | study: Metagenomic assessment of the ecological functions of the soil: analysis of the soil microbiota associated with the... | reverse complement strand
TTGTACTTCGTTCAGTTGCAGTATTGCTGATCTCGCATCCCGACAAGCCGCTGTGGCCGGACGAGAAGCCGCCGGTCACCAAGCTCGAGCTGGCGCAGCTATTACGAAGCGGTCGGCGACTGGATGATCGACACATCTCGAGGGCCGGCCGTGCTCGATCGTGCGCACGCCCGACGGCATCGACGGGCCAGACCTTCTTCCAGCGCCACGCCATGCCGGGCACGCTCCGACCTCCTGCAGCGAGGTGAAGGTGAGCGGCGACAAGAAGCCTTACCTGCAGATCGACCGGGTCGAGGGCTGGCGGCGGTGGCGCAGATCGGCGCCACCGAGCTGCATCCCTGGAACTGCCAGCCCGGCGAGCCCGACCTGCCGGGCCGGCTGGTGTTCGATCTCGATCCCGCGCCCGACGTGAAGTTCGCCGAGGTGATCAAGGGCGCGCTCGAGGTCGCGCAAGCGGCTGGAGGCGCTGGGGCTGAAGACCTTCTGCAAGACCACGCGGCGGCAAGGGCCTGCATGTCGTGACGCCGCTCACCGCCGATCGCAAAGAGTCCCGACTGGGACGCCGCCAAGATGTTCGCCAAGGAGATCTGCCGGCGGCTGGCCGGAGGCCGCAGCCCGATCGCTTCGTGCTCAACATGGCGAAGAAGGAGCGCGGCGGCCGCATCTTCCTCGACTATCTGCGCAACGACCGCACCGCGACGGCCGGTGGCGCCGCTGTCGCCGCGCGCGCGCGCGGGCGCCACGGTCTCGATGCCGCTCGACTGGCCGCAGGTGAAGCCGGGCCTCGATCCCGAAGAAGTTCACCGTCCGCACCGCGCCGGCGCTCTCTGAAGAAGAGCAAGCCGTGGGCGACTACGCCAAGTCGGCTGGCGCCGCTGCGCGCGGCCATCGAAGCGCCTGATCAAATCCAAATCGTGAGGATCCGCCATGGCCAAGACCGACAGCACAGACGGCAACGCAAAGCTCAGCACAAGGCGATGCGACCGACCTGGGAGGGCCATCTGCGGCTCTCGCTGGTGACCTGCCCGGTGGCGCTCTACACCGCCGACCGAACGCACCGCCGACGTGCATTTCAACCTGATCAACCCCAAGACCAACAACCGCATCCGCATGCAGACCGTCGATGCCGGCACCGGCGACGTGGTCGAGCGCTCCGACCTGGTGAAGGGCTTCGCGGTCGCCAAGAACAAGTACGTGCTGTTCGACAAGGACGAGCTCGACGCGGTGAAGCTCGAATCGACGCGCATCATCGACATCGAGGAGTTCGTCGACGCCGACGACCATCGACCGCATCTACTGGGACGAGCCCTACTACCTGGCGCCGGCCGGCAAGACCGGCATCGAGGCCTTCGCCGTCATCCGCGCCGCCATGGCAAAAGCAGAACAAGGTGGCGCTGGGCCGGCTGGTGCTGAGCACCAGCGCGAGCGCGTCTGCGCGCTCGAGCCGCGCGACAGCGGCATCCTGCTGACCACGCTTGCGCACGCCACGACGAGATCCGCGCCACCGGCGAGGTGTTCGACCGCAACCTGCCCAAGCCCGACCCGCGCATGCTGCGAGATCGCCGAGAAGATCATCGAGCAGCAGCAGGCCAAGTTCGATCCGACCGAATTCAGGCGACCGCTACGAGGACGCGCTGCGCGACGCTGATCGCGCGCAAGAAGAAGGGCGAGAAGCTGGTCAGCAGCCGAGGAGCCCGAGGAAGAGGACAAGGTGGTCGACCTGATGGACGGCCCTGCGCAAGAGCCTCAGGGCGGCGGCGGGCCGTCGCGCGACAAGGCCGATCGCTTCCTGGAGGCGCACGCCCGCAAGGCCAAGCCGAAGGCGCAAGGCGCACGCCGCGCAAGCGCGCGGCGTGATTCCGGACGGTCACTGACGTTCCAGGCCGAGCCGCAGCTGCTCTAGCAGTCGCGGCGCATGACCAAGATCCTGCTGACCCGCCACGGCCACGTCGAAGGCATCCATCCCGCCCGCTTTCGCGGCCGCGCCGAGCTGGCGCTCGACCGAGCGCGGTCTGGCGCCAGGCCGATGCGCTGGCGCCAGCGCATCGCGGCGACCTGGAAGCCGGCCGCCGTCTATACCAGCCCCTGCAGCGCTGCGTCGTGACGGGCGCCAAGATCGCCAAGGCCTGCGGCGTCAAGGCCGCGCCGCGCGACGGCCTGGCCGACATCGACTACGGCGCCTGGCAGATGCGCACGCCATGAGGAGGTCACGTGCCGAGGCGCCGGACGCCTATCAGCAGTGGCACACCGCGCCGCAGCTCACGCGCTTTCCGGGCGGCGAATCGCTGCAGGACCTGGTGGCGCGCACGGCCGACGTGCTGCGCGTGGTGCTCGAGCGCCATGCCGACCGACACGGTGGTGCTGGTCGGCCACGACAGCGTGAACCGCGCGCTGCTGCTGCAGCTCCTCGACACGCCGCTGTCGGCCTATTGGCGGCTGGCCCAGGACCCCTGCACCCTGAACGAGATCGAGGTCTTCGCGGCGCGGCGAGGTGCGTGTCCAGCGGATCAACGACACCAGCCACTCTGGCACCCGAGACCCTCTCGAGCGAGGCTAGACCGTCCTGACTGACAGCGCCGCGATGCAGCGGGCCTTTCCATATGACGTGATCGTGGTGGGCGGCGGCCATGCCGGCTGCGAAGCGGCGGCCGCGTCGGCGCGGCTGGGCGCGCGCACGCTGCTGCTCACCCACCGGCTCGACACGATCGGCGAGATGTCCTGCAATCCCGCCATCGGCGGGCTGGGCAAGGGCCATCTGGTGCGCGAGATCGATGCCCTGGACGGCGTCATGGGCCGCGCGATCGACCGCGCCGGCATCCAGTTCCGCACCCTCAATCTCTCCAAGGGACCGGCGGTGCGCGGGCCGCGCGCCGCAGGCCGATCGCAAGCTCTATCGCCAGGCCATGCAGGCGCTGCTGGCCGAGCAGGCCAACCTCGAGATCCGCGCGCGACGCGGTTGCGGATATCATCCTCGATGCAAGCGGCGCGTGTGCCGGCGTCGCTGACCGAATCGGGCGCCGAAATCGCGCGCGGGCCGCGTCGTGCTGACCACCGGGCACGTTCCTGCGAGGGCTGATTCATCTGCGGTGAAATCAAGATCCCGCCGGTCGCGCGCGCGGCCAGCGCGACGGCGTGCCGGCCGACCTTGCGGCCGATGCGGTTGAGAACCTCGACGACTCGCGCAGACGTTGCAGCGCTGGGCTTCGCCTTGGGCCGGCTCAAGACCGGCACGCCGGCCCGGCTCGATGGCCGCACGATCGACTATGGCGGCGCTCGAGCGGCAGGACGGCGACGATCCGCCGGTGCCGTTCTCGTATCTGACCGAGCAGATCACCGACGCCGCAGATCGCCTGCCACATCACCGACGACGACGGCCGGCCACCCACGCGCATCATCCGCGCCAACCTCCATCGCGCGCCGATGTATTCCGGCGCAGATCGAGAGCGTCGGCCCGCGCTACTGCCCGTCGATCGAGGACAAGGTCGTGCGCTTCGGCCAGCGCGAGCGGCACCAGATCTTCCTGGAGCCGGAGGGGCTCGACGATCCGACCGGTCTATCCCAACGGGATCTCGACCTCCCTGCCGCGCGAAGTGCAGCTCGCGCTGCTGCAGACCATTCCGGGCCTGGAGCGCGCAGTCATGCTGCGGCCGGGCTATGCCATCGAATACGATCACATCGATCCGCGCGAGCTCCATGCGACGCTGGAGACGCGCACGGTGCCCGGCCTGTACATGGCCGGCCAGATCAACGGCACGACCGGCTATGAGGAGGCGGCCGCCCAAGGCCTGATCGCTGGCCTGAACGCCGCCTGCGGCGGCTGGCTCGAGCCGTTCCAGCGTCGATCGCGCCGATGGCTATCTCGGCGTTCTGATCGACGATCTGGTCAGTCTGCGGCGTCACCGAGCCCTACCGCATGTTCACCTCGCGCGCCGAGTATCGGCTCTGGCTGCGGGCCGACAACGCCGACCAGCGCCTGACGCCGCGCGGGCTCGAGATCGGCTGCGTCGGGTCCGAGCGGGCCAGCGATGTTTCACGTGAAACATCAGCGCCCTGGCCGACGCGCCGCGACCGCGGCGGCCGGCTCGACGCTCAGCCCGTCGGCCTTGGCCAAGCGCGGCATTGCCATCAATCAGGATGGGGTCGTCGCGGTCGGCCCTGGATCTGCTGGCCTATCCCGACATCGACTGGGATCGGCTGGTCGGCCTCTGGCCGGAGCTTGGCGCCGATCCTGGCCGATATCGCCGAGCAACTGACGATCGACGCCCGCTACGAGGGCTATCTCGCCCGCCAGCGGCAGGACATCGCCGCCTACCGCCGCGACGAGGCTCTGGAGCTGCCGGCCGATCTGGACTATGGCGCCGTCGGCAGCCTGTCCAACGAGGTCCGGCAGAAGCTGCAGGCCCACAGGCCGGCCACCCTCGGCCAGGCGGCGCGGATTTCGGGCGTCACGCCGGCCGCCCTGATCGCCCTGCTGAAATACGTCCGCCGCCGAGCGGCCTAGGCTCGATGAGCCATATCCACGCCGGTCGGGAGCGATTCCTGCGAGGGAATGCGCGAGCTCCGGGTCGATGTTTCACGTGAAACACGCGACCGGCTCGAGGCCTTGGTCGACACGCTGGTGCGCTGGCAGAAGGCCATCAACCTGGTCGGCCGGACCACGCTGGACGACGTCTGGACCCGCCATATCCTCGATCTCGGCCCAGCTCGCGGCCCTGATCCCGACGGACGCCAAGACCTTGGCCGATCTCGGCAGCGGCGGCGGCTTTCCGGGCTTGGTCGCTGGCGGCGCTGCGGCCCGATCTCGACGTCACCCTGATCGAGGCCGGACGCCCGCAAGGCGGCCTTCCTGGGCGAGGCGGCCCGCCGCATGGGCCTGGCAAAAGCAGCCCAAAATCGTCATCGGCCGCATCGAGGCCGCGCCGCCGGCCAAGGCCGACGTCGTCACGGCCCGGGCCGCTGGCGCCGCTCGGGCCAGCTGCTCGACTTGGGCCGACCGGCACCGGACCGATACCGCTATTTGCCTTTTCCACAAGGGGAAGGGCTGGCAGGTCGAATTGACCGAGGCCATGAAGGACTGGGACATTCCGTCACCAGCCCTTCACCAGCGTGACCGACCGTGACGCCGTCATCCTCCAGAATCGGCTCCTACCGCGCCAAAGGTCTTCGCGATCGCCAACCAGAAGGGCGGCGTCGGCAAGACCACGACCGCGATCAACCTCGCCACGGCGCTGGCCGCGGTCGGCGAGCAGGTGCTGCTGATCGACCTCGACCCTCAGGGCAATGCCTCGACCGGCTTGGGCATTTCAAGAAGTGAGCGCTCACCCGGTTCCTACGAATTCCTGCTGGGCCTCGCGCCGCTTGGCCGACTGCGTGCGCGCCTCGCAGATCCCCGGCCTGTCGGTGATGCCGGCCTCGGTCGTCGCTCGCCGGCGCCGAGATCGAGCTGATCGACCTGGAGCGCCGCGAGCATCGCCTGGCCGATGCGCTGGCGGCGCCGCGGCAGCGATGCGCCGCGCAGCGCTGGGACACCATCCTGATCGATTGCCCGCCCTCGCTCGGCCTCGTCACCTTGAACGCGCTGGTCGCCGTCGACGCCGTGCTGGTGCCGCTGCAGGCCGAGTTCCTGGCGCTCGAGGGCATCGGCGCGCTCGCCAACACCGTGGAGAGGATCAAGAAGCGCCTCAACCCAAAGTTGCATATCGCCGGCGTCGATCCTGACCATGGTCGATCGCCGCATGACGCTCGAGCCAGCAGGTCGAGGCCGACGTGCGCGGCCATTTCGGCGAGCTGGTGTTCGGCACCACGATCCCGCGCAACGTGCGCATCGCCGAGGCGCCGTCGCACGGCCTGCCGGTGCTGATCTACGACAATGCCTGCGCCGGCGCGCAGGCCTACATCCTGCTGGCGAGCGAGTTCATCCGCCGCCGGCGCACTGCCGCCGAAGCGGCGCCAGCACGGCACGAGACCAGTCACATGAGCCAGTCTCCTAAGCCGCGCGGCCTCGGCCGCGGTCTCTCCGCCCTGCTGGGCGACGAGGACGTCGCCGCCACGGTCGCACCGCCGCCCGCGCCGCGCCGCCGACAGCGCGGCGCCGCGCCGCGCCGGCCGCGCGCCGTTCACCCTGCCGATCGGCCATCTGCGCGCCGGCAAGTATCCAGCCGCGCACGACGCTTCGAGGACATCGACAGCGCTGGTCGATCTCGGTGCAGCCAGTTCGGCCTGCTGCAGCCCATCCTGGTGCGGCCGGTCGCCGGCGAGCCCGACGCCTACGAGATCATCGCCGGCGAGCGGCGCTGGCGGGCGGCGCAGAAGGCGCAGCTGCACGACGTGCCGGTGGTCGTCGCAGCCGTTCGACGATCTCGGATGCCCTGCAGCTCGGCCTGATCGAGAACCTGCAGCGCGCCGACCTGTCGGCGATCGACGAGGCGCAGGGCTATCGCCGCCTGATCGAGCGACTTCAACCAGACCCAGGAAGACATCGCCAGCACGGTCGGGCAAGAGCCGCCCGCATGTCGCCAACACGCTGCGCCTGCTCGACCTGCCGGCGCGGTGCAGCGAGATGGTGCGCTGCGACAAGCTCTCGGCCGGCCAGCGGCCGCACGCCTGTCGGCTTCGCCGATCCCGCTCGCCATGGCCGAGCGCGCGGTCGACGGAGAAGCTCACGCGTGCGCGACCTCGAGCGCCTGGCGGCGGCCGCGAAGCGCTGAAGACGCAACCGCGGCAAGACGGCCCAGCCGCCGCCGGCGAGCCAAGAGCGCCGACACGCGCGCGCTGGAGAAGCGCATCGAGGAGGCGCTCGGCCTCAAGGCCTCGCTCAGCCTGCGCGGCCGCGGCGAGCAGACCCTGCTCACGCTGGAGATCCGCGACTTCGACCAGCTCGACGCGGTGGTGGAACGACTGACGCGGCGCTGACGACTCACGCCGGGAACCGTCGCCGGCGCATACGCGCGTTGGACTACCGCGTTCGATGCCGGGAGGGAGGCAGGATGCATGTCGAGTGAAGCGCTGCACGAAGACGCCGCCAAGCTCGGGGCCGAGGTCATCGACCAGCACCGCGCCATCGTCTCGCTGATGGAAGAGCTGGAGGCGGTCGACTGGTACAACCAGCGCGCCAAGGCGCACCGACCAATCCCGAGCTGCGCGCCATCCTCGAGCACAATCGCGACGAGGAGAAGGAGCACGCGTCGATGGTGCTGGAATGGCTGCGCCGCGGCGATCCCAAGTTCGCCGAGCATCTCAAGACCTACCTGTTCACCGAAGGACCGGTCACCGAGATCGAGGCCGCGATGGCGCATGGCGGCGGCGACGGCGGCGGCTGCCGCCGCCGTGCGCGACGGCAGCCTGGGCATCGGCAGCCTGCGGCCGCGCAGGCAGGTGACCAAATGAAGAACCATCTTTCCGCGACGACGCGCCGATCACCGAAGCCGGCTGGGCAGGAGATCGAGAAGGAAGCCAAGCGCACCTTGCGCGCGCTGCTGGCCGCGCCGCCGCGTCGTCGACTTCCGCGGGCCGCTGGGCTGGGGCACGTCCGACGTCGAGCTCGGCCGCGCCGATCCGATCGCCTCGCCGCCCGGCGGCAGGACGTGCAGGCGCGCCTGCGCCGCATCCAGCCGCTGGTCGAGCTGCGCATTCCCTTCGAGATGACGCCGCGCCGAGCTCGACGCCATCGACCGCGGCGCGCGCGATCCCGACCTCGATACCGTGACGGCGGCGGCGCGCGAGATCGCCATCGCCGAGGACCGCTCGATCTTCCACGGCTACGCGGCCGCCCAGATCACCGGCATCTGCCAGGCGCGGGCCAGCGCGGCGGTGCCGCTCGGCACCAGCCACGCCGACTATCCCGGCGCGGTGTCGCGCCGCCCTCACCAAGCTGCGCGACGACGGCGTCGAAGGCCCGTTCGCCGTGGTGCTGAACGAGCAGCTCTACAAGGATCTCGCCTCGCGCACCGACGGCGGCTATCCGATCCTGAGCCACGTCCAGCGCCTGGTCGACGGCGAGATCGTGTGGGCGCCGGGCCTCGACGGCGGCCTGGTGATCTCGCTGCGCGGCGGCGATTTCGAGCTGACGGTCGGCCAGGATTTCTCGATCGGCTACCTCGACCACAACAGCGAGCGCGTGCGGCTCTACATCGAGGAGAGCTTCACCTTCCTGATCCTGACCGCAGCAGGCCGCCATCCCGCTCAGCACCGGCGGGCGGCAAGAAGAGCCAACGGCGCTGCCGCGCCGTGCGATGCCGACCTGCGCCAGCCGCGAGGCAAAGTCGCGCCGGGTGATCGCCTCGTCGGGGTAGCCCGGTCGATCTTGCACTCCAGTTCGGCCTTCGAGCAGGGCCTGCACGGCGTCGCTGAGACGCCGCAGCGGCCAGGCGCGCACATGGCGCTCGAAGCGCTGGCGCACCGGTCCGCCGCGCGGCAGGCCGCGCGCCTTGAACATCGCGCGCTTCGAGGTTGCCGCCCTTGGCGGCGTGGCCCGCCACCAGGTGGAGCTGGTCGGCATGGCGCTGCAGCGGCGCGCACGAGCTGCACCGGGTTGCCGCCCTCGGCGAACACGCGGTCGAGCGCGCGATCGAGCGCCACGCAGTTCGCCGTCGAAGGTGGCGGCGATCACGTCGTCGATGCCGATCGCCGGCGCTGTCGCCCAGCACGGCGACGGCGTCGTCCAGCGCGACGGTCTTGCTGCCGTCGCCTGCCTTGTAGAGCAGCAGCTTGTCGATCTCGCTGCGGGTCTGGCCGCGATCGCCGCCCAGCCGCTCGACGATCCAGTCCAGCGCATCCGGCTCGACGCCGCAGCCCTGCGCGCGCGCGCGGCGCTCTCGACCAGGCCTTCGAGCGCGGCCTCGTTATCCATGTAGCAGGGCAGCGCCGCCAGGCAGGCCTCGGTCTCGGCCAGCGCGCGCAGGCCGAGCGCGGCGTGAGGTTGCCGCCCTCGAGCACGATCAGCGCGTCGCCGGCCGTGCGCGGCGACGAGGTTCTCCAGCGCCGCCGCCGACTCCTCGCCGGCCGGCCGCACGCGGATCACCCGCCGGCCGCCCATCAGCGACATCGCGCGAGAATTCGTCGGCCAGCCGCGCCGGATCGCTCTTCAGCGCGTCGCCCGCGATATCGACGACGCGGAACGGGTCCTTGAGGTCCTCGCACACGCGTCTGGCGAGCTGCGACCGCGCGCTCGGCGACCAGGCCGTCGTCGTTGCCGTAGATGACCACGCCGCGGATCTTGGGATCCGGCTTCTTGAGGAACGCTTCGACCTGGCGCGGCTCGATCTTCACGCTGACCTCATTGGCTGAGGTGTCAGGTCTTCTCCGGATCAGGCTCGGCGTCGGCCGCCGGCGCCTCGCCGGCATTCTCCAGCCGGCGCGCGTTCGCGGGCTTCCTTCTTGGCCTGGGCCTTCTCGGCGACCTTGATGGCCTTGAGCCGATCGCGCTCGCGGCGTTCGAATTGATAGTTCGGTTTGCGTGCCATGGTCGACCTCCGGCCTTGGTCCTGGCTTCGACGTGGTTCACACCACCACGTTCACGATCCTGTTCGGCACCACGATTACCCGCTTCGGCGCCTTGCCGTCGAGCGCGCGAACGATCTCGGGCAGCGCGAGCGCCGCCTGTCTCGGCGGCGTCCTTGGCCGCGTCCTTGGCGAGCTGCAGGGTGCCGCGCAGCTTGCCGTTGAGCTGTACCGCCATCGTCACCGTATCGTCGACCAGCAGCGCGTCCTCGGCCAGCGGCCAGGGCGCATCGGCCAGCAGCGACTTGTGGCCCAGCGCCTGCCACAGCTCCTCGGCGAGGTGCGGCGTCATCGGGCCGGCCAGGCGCACGAAGATCTCGAGCGCCTCGCGCAGCGCCCACTTGGTCGCCTCGTCCTTGGGCTTCGGTCGATCGATGGTGTTGGCGAGCTCGTAGAGCCGCGCCACCGCCTTGTTGAAGTGGAAGGCCTCGATGTCGGTCGAGACGCCGGCGATGGTCTTGTGCGCGGCGCGGCGCAGCTCGCTCGCGGCCTCGGAGAAGCTGCGCCGGCTTGGCCGTGCCGACCGGCGGCAGCACGGCCGAGCGCCGTGCTGGCGATGCGGAACAGGCGCTGCTGGAAGCGCCAGGCGCCGGTGACGCCGGCCTCGGTCCATTCGAGATCGCGCTCGGGCGGGCTGTCCGACAGCATGAACCAGCGCGCGGTGTCGGCGCCGTAGTCGTGGATGATCTGGTCCGGGTCGACGACGTTCTTCTTCGACTTGGACATCTTCTCCGAGCGGCCGACCTCGACCGGGCTCTTGTCGGAGGCGCGCACGACGTTGCCGCCCGACGTGCGCTCGACCTCTTCGGGCAGCAGCCAGGTCGCCGTCGGTCGCGCGGTAGGTCTCGTGCAGCACCATGCCCTGGGTGAACAGGCCGTCGAACGGCTCGTCGCGGCTGGTCATGCCGCACTTCGCGCATGGCGCGGGTCCAGAAGCGCGAATAGAGCAGGTGCAGGATCGCGTGCTCGATGCCGCCGATATACTGATCGACCGGCATCCAGTAGTCGTCCTCCTCGCGGTCGAACGGCGCCGTCTCGAGCCGCGGCGAGGTGAAGCGGTCGAAGTACCAGCTCGAATCGATGAAGGTGTCGAGCGTGTCGGTCTCGCGCCGCGCCGGCGCCGCCGCACGTCGGGCAGGCGACGTGCTTCCAGGTCGGATGGCGGTCGAGCGGATTGCCCGGCTTGTCGAACTCGACATCCTCGGGCAGCTCGACCGGCAGGTCCTTCTCCGGCACCGGCACGACGCCGCACTTCTCGCAATGGATCGCCGGGATCGGCGCGCCCCAGTAGCGCTGGCGCGACACCAGCCAGTCGCGCAGGCGGTACTGCGATCGTGCCCTTGCCGACGCCCATCTCCTCGAGCGCGGGCGATCACCCTGGCCTTGGCGTCCTCGACGGAGAGGCCGTTCAGGAAATCGGAGTTGATGATCACGCCATCCTCGACGAACGGCGCCGTCGGCGACGCTGAAGCTCGTCGGCGTCGGCGTCCTCCGGCATCACCACCGGGATGATCGGCAGGCCGTACTTGATGGCGAACTCGTGGTCGCGCTCGTCGTGGCCGGGCAGCCGAAGATCGCGCCGGTGCCGTATTCCATCAGCACGAAGTTGGCGGCATAGACCGGCAGCGGTCTTGCCCGGCATCAAGCGGATGCCTGGCGAGCAGCGGCAGCTTGTAGCCGATCTTCTCGGCGGTCTCGATCTCGGCCGCCGCCGGTGCCGGTCTTGCGGCATTCGGCGACGAAGCGCTGCAGGCCCGGGATCCTTGTCGGCCAGCTCGGCGACCAGCGGATGCTCGGCCGACAGCGCCGCGAACGAGGCGCCGTAGAGCGTGTCGGGCCGCGTGGTGAAGATCTCGAGCTTGCCGCGATCTTCGGCGCCCGAGGCGTCGGTGAGCTGCCAGAAGACGCGCGCGCCGCGGCTCTTGCCGATCCAGTTGGCCTGCATCAGGCGCACCTTCTCCGGCCAGCGGTCGAGCGTGTCGAGGCGCTCCAGCAGCTCGTCGGCGAACTGCGTGATCTTGAGGTTCCACTGCGTGAGCTTGCGCCGCTCGACCGGCGCGCCGGTGCGCCAGCCCTTGCCCTCGATCACCTGCTCGTTGGCCAGCACGGTGTTGTCGACGGGATCCCAGTTGACCCACGCCTCCTTGCGGTAGGCGAGCCCGGCCTTCCAGAAGTCGAGGAACATCTTCTGCTGGTGGCGGTAGTAGGACGGATCGCAGGACGCGAGCTCGCGGCTCCAGTCGAGCGACAGGCCCATCGCCTTGAGCTGCGCCTTCATGGTGGCGATGTTCTCGTAGGTCCATTTCTTGGGATGGACCTTGTTCTCCATCGCCGCGTTCTCGGCCGGCAGGCCGAAGGCGTCCCAGCCCATGGGATGCAGCACGTTGAAGCCGCGGGCGCGCTTGTAGCGGGCGATCACGTCGCCCTGGGTGTAGTTGCGCACGTGGCCCATATGGATGCGCCCCGACGGATAGGGGAACATCTCCAGCACGTAGTATTTGGGCCGCGCGCGATCCATGCCGGGCGCGGAAGGTCTGGCGCTCGTCCCAGACCTTCTGCCACTTGGCCTCGGTTTCGCGGAAATTGTAGCGCGCTGGCGTCGACGACACGGTTCGATCCCGAAAAACGAGGCCGAGACTGGGGCCGCAGCGGATGCCCGCTGCGGCCCCGATCGTCAAGCTCTTGCGATCGCCGAGCTTCAGGAGCCGCCGGCGATGCGCAGCTGGCGGGCGCGCGTCAGGATGGCGTTCTCGATGTCGATGTTGGTGCGCGGATCGACCTGGGCATCGACCCAGTTGCCGCCCTTGGGCGCGGTCTGCTGCTTGAACACCGAGACGCGCACGCCGTCGGCCCTGCAGTTCGCGGTCGAGGATGGTGACCTGGACCTTCATGCGCTCGTTGGGCGTCTCGGCCGGGGTGTACCAGTCGGTGATGATGACGCCGCCGAACGGATCGGCCGAGACCAGCGGAATGAAGTTGATGGTGTCGAGCGAGGCCCGCCACAGATAGGCGTTCACCGCCACGCCGGTGCCGTTGTCCTCCTTCTTGTCGGCCTTGGAGCCGAACAGGCCGCCCGGTCCGAACAGGCTGCCTTGCTCCCGGCTTGCTGCCGCCCAGGCCCTGGATCATGTCGCGCGGACTTGCTGCGGTCGCCGTGGCGGCCGCTCGCTGTCTCCTTGACCGCATCGGATCGCCGCCGCAGGCCGCCAGCGCCAAGCGCAACGTCCCAGCCATAATCACAAGAATTCGGATGGAAATTGACGAGCCCGGCATCGTTGGCGTCCCTGTTCCCTTTGGCCACGATATCACAGCGGCGGGCCGGACCATAAGCGCAGGCTCGGTGGACTGCAAGCGGCTGGATGGCGCACCCACAATAAGTCCTGCAAGAGGACTTAATAGTCCTTCAGAAACTGAATGCTATCAACAGAGCCGAAACGCCGGCTCTAGCAGCCGCTATCGCGCCGGCATGCCGCTCAAATTGTGACAAAGACGCCACAGGTGCGGGGAGAATCGTGCAGCGGCGGCGTCCATTTCTTGACCCTCGTTGGGCCTAAGTGTTTTATAGCATCGGCCGTATTGGCGGAGGCCGTGTGTCGCTGCGTTTCGGGCTTCCACTTTCCGCCGGTCGGACAGGCCTTTTGGTACGTACCAGTCTCTGATCAATGAGAGAGGGAGAATGATGAAAAAGCTTCTACTGGCTCGACCGCCTTGGTCGTCGGCGGATTGATGGCCGCCCCGGCCATGGCAGCCGACCCGATCAAGATCGGCGTGGGCGGCTACTACACCTTCTACGTGCCGGCCGGCAACATCGACACGACCTACGCCTTGAACGGCATCGGTCACCAACTACAAGGGCTTCGCAGCTTCATTCAGGAAGGTGAAATCCACTTCATCGGCCAGACGAAGCTGGACAACGGCACGACGGTCGGTCTGACCGGTCGAACTCGAAGGCTTGGAACCCGTCAGCTCGGCCGGCACCGCCAATCGCGCACGATCGACGAAGCCTTCCTGTTCGCCTTCGGCGACTGGGGCCGTATCGAGTTGGGCTCCCGCGACGCAGCGACCTACCGTATGTACTACGGCACGCCGTCGGCGCTCATCGGTTGGGGCTGCGATCCAGCACAACCACCAACTGGGCCAACGCTCGTCCGCTCAGGCGAACAACAAGGCCTACGCGCGGCATGACGGCGACGACCATCACGCCGAGCTGGCAGGACGTCAACCGCATCAACTACTTCACGCCGCGCTTCGCCGGCCTGCAGATCGGTGTCGGCTACGCGCCCAAGCTGAACGTCGCTCGGCGCCGGCGGTCAGCGCCGCCACCGGTCCGGGCAACATCGCCGGCATCTGCGGCTACAACAACGCCACCAACGTCGAACAACTGCCCGACCAACGACTATGCCTGGCAGGACGTGTTCGACGTCGGCGCCAACTACCTGAACAAGTTCGGCGACTTCACCGTCGCTCTGTACGGCGCGTTCGCCTACGCCTCGTTCGTTCCGGGCTTCGTCAGCCGTGCGCGGCCTCGACGCGCGCAACCATGATCACCGGTGCGAACCTCGACGGCCTGGAAGCAGTGGGTGGTCGGTGCGCAGTTCGGCTTCGCCGGCTTCACCGTCGGCGGCGCGTCGGCTACGACAACAACGGCCTCGGCTGCGAACTACTTCACCGGCGTCGACAACGACACCCGCTTCTACACCGCGGGCATCATGTACGAAACCGGTCCGTGGCAGATGTCGGCCGGCTGGGCCGGCTTCTACAACACCAACGGCAACGGCTCGGCGAGCGTCTCGTCGATCGCCGCCGGTACGCAGGCCCAGACGTTCAACACCGCCGGCCGCTGGCGGCGTCCCGGGCGTCAACAGCACGGCGTTCAACGGCAATCCCGCGACGGCGCTGGTCTTCGGCGCAGAGACCGTCAACAAGTGCGAAGTCGGCGCCAACTACGCGCTCGGACCGGGCATCAAGCTGACTCGGCGGCGTCATGCTACTACACCGTCGCGCGGCCCGACCAACGCCGTCACGCGGCAACTCGTGGGTCATCCTGCTGGGCATGGACCTGCGCTTCTAGTCGCAGACCAAGCTGATCGAATCGGGAAGAGCGGGCGAAAGCCCGCTCTTTCATTTTGCCCGCGCATCCATGGGCTGGCTGGCCTGGCGCCGCTGGCCCACGATGTTGACGAACAGGGTCGGCAGGTAGGTGCGCGACACCGGCAGGCGCTCGGTGGCCTGGCGGGCCAGCACGGCGCGGTTGTCCTCGTGGTCGAGCACGAGCTGGAACAGGCCCTGCTCGACGCGCGCCGGCGCGCGGATCGAGCTCGGGCTGGCCGTCGCGCACCGACGCGATAGGCGACGTCCAGGCCGACGTCGCCGCCGCTGTAGAACGACGACACGATCTCCAGCCGGCTCGAACATCAGCATCAGGCCGCGCACCGAGAAGCGCCAATAGTCGTCCGGCGTGGCGTGGAAGGCCTGCGACCACGGCGTGGCGATATAGGCCAGCCCGCCCGGCCTGCAGCACGCTCTCGATGTTGCGCGCCGCCTCGCTGGGGATCGCGCGTGTGCTCCAGCACGTGGCAGCAGATCACCAGGTCGAACGGCTCCTCGCCCAGCGCGGCCTTCAATGCCCGCGGGCGGGCTGCAGATGTCGAGCACGCTGGTCGACGTTGGTGCCCTCGAGCAGATCGATGCCGACGAAGCGCGCGCGGCTGCCGAAGCGCTTGGCCACCAGGCTGCGCCAGTTGCGCTCGTTGCGATCCGAAACCGAGCGTGCGCGAGCCGACCTGCAGGACGCGCGGCGCGCGCCGGCCCACCGGCTTCGGCGACGCGGTCGAGCAGCAGCTCGACCTCGCGCGCGACGCTCGTGCCGACGACGCGCAGTTCCTCCTGTGGCTCGACGGGCAGGCGCGCGTCGCCGGCCGGCTTCATTCGCGCACCACCACGATGTGCATGCGCCGCGGCCCGTGCGCGCCGAGCTCGATGGTCTGCTCGATGTCGCCGGTGCGCGACGGGCCGGTGATGGTGTTGACGGTGCGCGGCATGCGGTCCTTGCCGTAGCGCGCGCGCAGCCGCGCCCACACCTCCTCGTAGCCGCCGACGATGTCGGCTCTCGCGCAGCACCACGATATGGGTGTCGGGCAGGAGGTTGAGCGTCACCGGATGGTCGGGGCCCGACGCCATCACCAGCGTGCCGGTCTCGGCGATGCCGGCGAAGGCGCCGGTGATCGAGACCTGGTCGCTGGCCTCGCCGCGGCCGCGCCGCAGCGACAGCATCTTCTGGCTCGCCCAGTCGTAGCCGTCGAGCAGCGGGCGAGGGCGCCATCGCCGCCTCGGCCGGCAGGTTGTTGCGCGCGAGATAGGCCGCGACTTCGCCGGCCACCTCGGCCGGCGGCGACGCGCGCCACCGTGGCGTTGTTGGCCTCGGCCCATTGGCAGAACAGCGCCGACCTTCTCGGGCTGGCGGCAGGCTGCGCGCGCGCGACCGCGGGACCGCGCGGCGGCGCGGCCAGCCGCGCCTCGACGGCCTGGCGCGTCGGCGCCGGCCAGCTCGCCGCGCTGCAGCGAGCGGCGGATGCCGTTCAGGATCTGGCGCGCGCTGTTCGCTCATGGCGCGTCCGCGTGCCGCCTGCCGCGCCCACTGAGCATGGAACGTGCCGCCGGCGGCGGCGCGGGAAGTCGCGAAAGCGCGTCCAGCCGCCGGCCAGCGGCAGGCGATGGTAGCGGCCGTCGGCGCGGCCGAACAGCGCCAGCAGCGCGGTTGGCGAGCGCCGTGAGGCGGCGATAGAGCCGCGGCCGGCGCGCCACGAAGCCCACAGCGCCAGGCCCTGGCGCACCGCCTGGGCGTCGAGATGGCGCTCGAACTCGCGCTCGCGCCAGTGGCGCATCAGGCTGGGCAGCGGGATGCGCACCGGGCAGACGCTCTCGCAGCGGCCGCAGAAGGTCGAGGCGTTGGGCAGGTTGCCCGCCTCCTCGACGCCGATCAGCTGCGGCGTCAGCACCGCGCCCATCGGGCCGGGATAGACCCAGCCATAGGCGTGGCCGCCGATCGCGCCGATAGACCGGGCAATGGTTCATGCAGGCGCCGCAGCGGATGCAGCGCAGCATGTCCTGCATCTCGGTGCCCGAGCACCGCGGAGCGGCCGTTGTCGAGGATGACGACGTGATACTGCTCCGGCCCGTCGAGATCGCCCGGCCGCGTCGCGGCCCGGTGTTGAAGCGTCGTGTAGGCCGACGATTCCTGGCCGGTCGCCGAGCGCGCCAGCACGCGCAGCAGCGACGGCCGCGTCCTCGAGCGTCGGGATCACCTTCTCGATGCTGGCCAGCACGATGTGCATCGCGCGGCAGCGTGTTGCGAGAGATCGCCGTTGCCCTCGTTGGTGACGATGCATCGACGAGCCGGTCTCGGCGACCAGGAAATTGGCGCCGGTGATGCCGACATCGGCGTCGAGGAATTTCTGGCGCAGCACGTGGCGCGCCTCGGCGACGAGGTCGTTGCGCTCGGTCAGCGCGCTTGGTGAAGCCGAGCGTGCTGTGATGCTCGAGGAAGGTGTCGGCGACCTGGTCCTTGGTGAGATGCACCGCCGGCGCGATGATGTGGCTCGGGCGGCTCGTGGCGCAGCTGGATGATGTATTCGCCGAGATCGGTCTCGATCGGCGCGATGCCGTAGCGCCTCGAGGATGATCGTTGAGCGCGATCTCCTCGGCCACCATCGACTTGCGACTTGGCGACGGTCGTGGCGCCCGACGCTCTGGCAGAGCTCGGCGATGATGCGCGCGCGCGTCCTCGGCGGTCGGCGCCCAATGGACGTGGCCGCCCAGCGCCGTGACCTTGCGCTCGAACTCCTCGAGGTAGAAATCGAGGTTGGCCAGCGCGTGGTTCTTGATGTCGCGCGCGCGATCGCGCAGCGCCTCGAACTCGGGCAGCCGCTCGGCCGCCTGCCGGCGGCGCTCGGAGAAGCCGACCTTCAGCTTGGCCGAGCGAATCCTGCAGGTTGCGGATCGGCGAGCGCGCGCGTCGACATTGTCGCTTGAAGTCGCGGGCGGTCGATTGCATCAGCGCTGCTCGCTTCCGGCTCGCCGATCGGCGGCGCGTCGCGCCATGCCGGCCAGCACTTCGGCGACATGGCGCACCTCGCACCGCGCTGCCCTGCGCGCTGCAGCTTGCCCGCCATGTTCATCAGGCAGCCGAGGTCGCCGGCCAGCAGCGTGTCGGCGCCGGCGGCGGCGATGTCGGCCGATCTTCTCGCCGACCATGGCGTTGGAGATTTCCGGATATTTGACGCAGAAGGTGCCGCCGAAGCCGCAGCAGACTTCCGGCGTCTGCATCTCGCGCAGCCGCAGGCCCGCCGACCGATCGCCAGCAGCCGGCGCGGCTGCTGCTTGACGCCGAGCTCGCGCAGGCCCGAGCAGGAATCGTGATAGGTGACGACGCCGTCATAGCGCGCCGCGACCGTGGTCACGCCCAGCACGTCGACCAGGAACGCCATCAGCTCGTAGCTGCGGCCGGCCAGATCCTCGGCCCGCGCCTTCATCGCCGGATCGTCGTCGAACAGGCCGGGATAGTGGTGCGTCAGCATGCCGCCGCACGAGCCCGACGGCGCCGACCACGGCGTCGAAGCCCTCGAAGGCGTCGATGACCTGGCGCGGCGATGGCGCGCGTCGTCGGCGCGGTCGCCGGAATTGTAGGCCGGCTGGCCGCAGCAGACCTGCAGCGGCGGCACCTCGACCGTGCAGCCGGCATCCTCGAGCAGCTTTACGGCGGCGAAGCCGACCGAGGGCCGGAACAGATCGACCAGGCAGGTGACGAAAAGCGCGACGCGGCGCGGACGGGGGCTGACCTGAAGGCAACTTGACACGACGGGCACATTGGCAGCGGCAAAATGGGTGCAACGGCGCCTTGTCTAGAACAGTTCTAATCGATGCGAGCGCATCGAGAACAGTCCGCACCCGGCGCGTTCCAGCCATGATCGCGCACTGGTGCAGCTAGCCCCTTGTTCGGCACCAGCACGATGGCCCGGCCGCCGCTCACCATGCGGCCGGCCCAGTCGGCGGCCTGCGCGCCGCCGCCGAAGAAGACGTCGCCGCGCGCCGGCCCTGGATGGCGGCGCCGCTGTCCTGGGCGATCAGTCAGCCGGCGATAGAGTCTCGGTGGCGCCCGGCTTGCGCGCCACCGGCCGCTGCGTGTCGATCCAGATCGGCGTGCCGTAGGGCGTGAAGGCGGTGTCGACCGCCAGGCTGCGCTGGGCCGTCAGCGGCACGCCCTCGGCGCCGGCGGCGCTCGCGCTCTTGGTGTCCTTGAAGAAGATGTAGCGCTCGTTCTTGCGCATCACGTCGCGCGCCTGCTGCGGGATTGCGCTTCAGCCAGTCGCGGATCGCGGGCCAGGTCGACGGCTCCTTGCGCTGCATCACGCCCATCTCGACCAGCACGCTGCCGATCGCCGTGTAGGGCCGGTTGTTGGAGCCGTCGAAGCCGATGCTGAGCATGCCGCCCTCGGCGAGATGGATGCGGCCGCTGCCCTGCACCTGGACCTCGAACAGCGCCACCGGATCCTGCACGCAGGCGATCTCCAGTCCCTTGCCCTTGAGCGCGCCCTGCTCGATCTCGGCGCGCGTGTAGTAGGGCTTGTCGGTGAGGTCGGGCGGCCGGCGATAGACCGGCACCGTGAACAGGCGCGAGGGCGCGCGGCTGCCGCGCATCTCGGGCTCGAAGTAGCCGGTGAACTTGCCCGGCGCCTGAACCACCAGCGGCCGGAAATTCTCCTCGAAGAAGCGCCGTGCGGCGCGGTCGTCGCCGGCCTTCACCGCGCCGGCCGGCGTCGCAGATCTGCTTCCATTCCGCCGGCGGTGATGGTCTTGCTGCCGCCGTCGGTGGCGATCTTGGTGTCGGGCCCGCGCGTCAGCTTGGGGCAGGAGCGGCGGAAGGCGGCGAGCGCCTCGCCATGCTTGTCGTCGGTCCAGCCGGCGATCTCGTTGAACGAGATCGGCGCCATCGCGACCCGCTGCTCGGTCGACCCGCCCATGCTGCCGGCGCACGCAGCCAGAAGGCCGGCGGCGGCAAGGCAAGCCGCGCCACCGGACAGAACGGCTCCAGCGCATGTCGGAAGAGCCTCCCTCAGCCTTCGCTTTCAGTCTTGATCAGCAGCCAGTTGGGATCGCTGGACTTGGTGTCGCGGCGGAACGTCCAGAGATCGACGACCTTCTGCACTTCGTTGGGATTGCCGTCGACGATCTGGCCGTCGGCATTGCGCACGACGTTGATCTGCTCGCTGACGAAGCGGACGGTGACCGCGGCGCTGCGTGCCCTGCAGCTCGGCGGCGGCGATGTCGGAGGCCTCGAAGCCGATCAGCGTGGTCTCGGCCTTCTCCTTGCGCTCGGCGCGGCCGCGGATGGCCGCCTCGAAGCTCGCGATAGGTCGGGCCGTCGAGCAGCGGACGCAGCGGTTGCCGTGTCGCCCTTGGCGAAGGCCTCGACGATGGTGGTGAAGGCGGCGCGCGCGCCGCCGCGTGAAGCCGATGGGCTCGAAGCTCGGATCGGCGGCGCGAATGGCGGCGACGCCGGCCGTGGCGGTCGGCAGGACGGTCGGCGCGAATGCCGCCCGGCCGCGTTGGCCGACAGCGACGGGCCGCGGCGCCGGCGCGCTGGCGTTCGGCAGCGGCACGACATTGTCGTTGCCGGACTGGCCGGCCGGAGGCGCATCGCCGATCGCGCGGCGGGCGCCGGTCGGCGGCGCCGGCGGCGTGAACGGATCGCGCGCCGGCGGCCGCTCGTTGCCGGTGCGCTTGCCCAGCACGGAGCGCAGCCGCAGGATCAAGAAGACCGCGACCAGTCCGATGAGGATGATGTCGTAGTTGTTACCCACGATGGCGCTCCGCCAACCCGTTCCCAACTCGCAGCAAATTACATAGGCCCCGAATGGGAAAGGGCAAGGCAACGGCACGCCGGAAGACGGCGCCGGCCGTCACTGGCCAGGACCACAATATCGACCAAATCGGCCGACGCCGCCCACCGTCCGGCCGCGGCCGGCGCTCGCGCGCACCGCGGGCGGCACGTAGCCCTGGCGCTCGGCCAGGGCGTAGGTGCTGCCGTCGACCAGCGCCCGGGTTTTCTCGTCCTTGTTGTGCTTTCCGAGTTTTGCCGCGAAATTGACTGCGTCGCCGATCACTGTGAATTCCAGCCGTTCGCCATCGCCCACGGCGCCGAACACGACGCGGCCCTGACGCCACGGCCAGTCCGATCGACGAGCGGCGGCAGGCCGGCCGCCCGGCGTTCGGCGGCCCAGCGATCGGCCGCCTCGATCACCGCATCGGCCGCGCGCAGGGCGTCGGCCGCGGCGGTCGTCGAGGGCGCCACCGCGCCGAACGAGGCCAGGATGCCGTCGCCCAGGAACTTGTCGATGCTGCCGCCGTTGCTCGACGATCAGCGGGCAGACGCGGCCCTGGTAGTCCTGCAGCAGCTTCATGACGTCGTCCGGCGCCAGCTCGGTCGAAAGCCGGGTGAAGCCGCGCAGATCGACGGTCAGGATGGCGACGTCGCGCAGCTCGCCTTCGCCCGCCTTGATCGACATCGCCGCGCTGCGGATGCGGGCGGCGACGCCGGGATCGAAGAAGCGCGACAGGTCGCGCGCCGCCGCGCCTTCGCTGACCGACCGCACCAGCAGATGGCGGGCGCGCGCGATGGCGATCGCCAGCACGGCGGTGGTCAGCAGGATGGCGATGATCTTGTCGGCCTCGGCCTGGATCAGGAACGCATTCGAGGTCATGTACTCGACGAAATCGTCGGTCATGTTGGGCGGCCCGCCGCGGCCGCTCAAGCGCATAGAGGATCAGCGCGATCCAGCCGCGCCACCGCGGCAAGGCCGGTGACGATCACGAAGCGCGCCTCGAAGCGCAGCGCGCGCAAGCGCAATGAACAGGAACACGTAGAGCAGCGATCGGCGCCTTCAGGTAGAAGACCGCCGGCTGGGCGTATTTGTAGTGGAACGAGTAGATCAGCCCCATCAGCAGGGCCATGTCGGCGACCACCGACACGTAGAGCAGCCACTCCGGCAGCAGGCGGCGGTAGGCCAGCATCAGGCGGACCACGCAGAACAGCGCCGTAGATGACGAAGACCTCGGTCTCGAACGAATAGTCCTCCTGCACCACGCCGGCCGCCATGGTCGGTGGTCTCGTAGGCGATGGCGAGCAGGCCGACCAGCACCAGCTCGGCCCAGCCGATCAGGATTTCGCTGCGCTCCTGCTGTTGGCGGATGGCCTCGCGCACGCGCTCCGGCAGGTTCTCCGGGCCGCCGCCGTCGAACAGCCAGTCGCGCAGGCGGCCGAGCATCAGCGCTTCTCCAGCCACAGGCTGGCCGGCGATCGCGTCGGCCGGCCGCGGCAGGCGCGGCACGACCGAGCGTGGCGAGGCGATCGCCCAGCCGTCGTTCCGCCCAGGCGCTGGAGAACAGCGGCCGGTAGGCGCCGGTCGCCAGCAGCGGCAGCGACGCCCTGCTGCTCGTTGTAGGCGCGCCAGCCCCAGATCGGCGGATAGTCGAACGGCAGGAAGATGTCGTGGATGTGCACCAGCGCGCCGGCCGGCAGGCGTCGGCAGCACGCGGTTCAGCAGGATGTCGACGTCGCTGCCCGGCATCAGGATGTGGCTGGAATCGATGAACAGCGCATCGCCGGCCCGCAGCCCGTCGAACAGCTCGAGCGGCGCTGCCTGCAGCGTCGACGGCACGACGCGCACGCCCGGCAGGTCGATGATGTCGGCGCGCGGCGCGGGATCGATGGCCACGATCTCGCCCACGCCGCCCAGCGCGCGCGACAGCACGCGGGTCGAATGGCCCGAGCCGACCTCGACGATGCGCTGCGGCTTGCGCTCGCGCACCAGCGGCGTAGGCGACGGCGGCGTCGAGCGAGGGGAACCACGACCTGGTCGAACAGGCCTTGCAGGCCTTCGAGCGCCGCGGCGTGCGCGTCGACGCAGCGTCGAGCACGCCGATGAAGGCCGCGGCGTGGCTGCTCGAACAGCCGCTCGATCGCCGGATAGGGCGGCTGCGCGCCGGGCGGCGGCAGCAGCGGCGCATAGCGGTGCGGGATGAACCAGCCGCGCGGCTTCAGGCCCAGCACGGTCGGCAGGCCCAGCGCCAGCCGCCGCCAGCGGCCGCGCAGGCTCGATGCGCGCTCATCGCGCTGCGCTCACGGGCTGAGCGTCAGCCCTTCATGGGCGACGATCACGCGCGGCAGGCCGCTCGGCGCGGTGCCGGGCCGCGCCGCCGCCGCCTCGCGCGCCACGTCGTCCATGAAGGCGTCGTCGTGGCTGGGATCGTGATGGAAGATGGCGAGCGTGCCGACGCCGGCGGCGTCGGCCACGCGCACGCCCTCCTGCCAGGTCGAATGGCCCCAGCCGCGTGTAGCGGCGTACTCGGCGTCGGTGTAGCTCGAATCGTAGATCATCACGTCGGCGCCGCGGCACAGCTCGACGATGGTCTTGTCGGGCCGCCGCCGCGATGCTCGGTGTCGGTGATGTAGCAGATCGACTTGCCGCCGAACTCGACGCGATAGCCGGTGGCGCCGTTGGGATGGTTGAGCGGCGCGGTGCGCATCGCCATCTCGCCGCAGGCGCAGCGGCTCGCCCGCTCTTGAACTCCTTGAACTCGACCCGCGCCTGGAAGACCTCGAGCGTCACCGGATAGAGCGGCGCCTGCATCAGGTTGCTCACGACCTTCTTCAGCGTGTAGGGCGCCTCGAGGTGGCCCGCCCACAGGCGCACCGAATTGCGCTTGCTCGAACAGCGGGGCGAAGAAGGTGAGGCCGGAGATGTGGTCGAGGTGGGTGTGCGTGAAATAGATGTCGATGTCGATCGGCGCCTGGCGCGCGAGTTCGAGCCCGAGCGGCCGGATGCCGGTGCCGGCGTCGAAGATCAGACGGCGGCCGCCCGCGGTGACCTCCAGGCACGAGGTGTTGCCGCCATAGCGCGCATATTCGGCGCCGGAGCAGGAAATCGAACCTCGCACGCCCCAGAACCGGACTTTTAGACCATCCGCCAATGGCAGTTCCCGACCTTCCGAGCGCGCAGAGTCCACAGGCCGGCCGCTCGCGTCAACCGACGGCGCGGCCCGCAATTCGGCCGCAATCTTGCGTGGTCATTGCGTACGCATCCAGCAGGCGGATTTTCACGTATTCTTGCACTGCGACCCGTGCAATTCGCCCGCTCGAGCGCGTTGCCTGCAGGCCCATTCGAGTAATACTTTCGCCATGGAAATCGAAAACCAAGCTGCCCGGTCCGCGATCGTCCAGCCGCCGATGCGCAAGGCGAAGTTCGCCATCGGACAGGTGGTGAAGCACCGCATCTATCCGTTCCGCGGCGTCATCTTCGACGTCGACCCGGTGTTCGCCAACACCGAGGAATGGCTGGCGTCGATTCCCGAAGAAGTCCGCCCGCGCCGCGACCAGCCCTTCTATCATCTGCTGGCCGAGAACGCGCAGACCACCTACGTGGCCTACGTCTCCGAGCAGAACCTGCTGCCTGACGAGACCGGCAAGCCGGTGTCGCACCCGCAGGTGCCGCACTTCTTCAAGGAACTGAAGCGCGGCCACTACGTATCGCGCGACCGCGCCCTGCACTGAAGGCGCGTCCTCTGCCCTAGTGGATGTCCTCGGAGGCCGCGAAGGCCTGCCGCAGCACGTCGATCCCGAAGCCCTTCTTCTTGGCGGCGTCGAGGATCACCTTCTCCTTGCGCGCCAGAAGGTCGATCGCCGCCGGCAGCTTGGCGGCAAGCTCGTGCGGGATCACCACGGCGCCGTGGCGGTCGGCGTGGATCAGGTCACCGTGCACGACGGTCATGCCGAAGATGTCGACCGGCATGCCCCAGCCCTCGACATGGACGTGGGCGTGGCTCGGCCCGACCTTGCCGGCGAGGATCGGGAAGCCCTTGGCGAGCACCGTGAGATCGCGCACCGAGCCGTTGGTGACGCAGCCCAGCACGCCCAGGCCGCGATGCACGGTGCTGTTGACCTCGCCCCACATCGCGCCGGTGCCGGGATTTGAATCGAGATCCTGGATGACCGCCACGGTCGGGCCCTCGCCGCTCACCACATATTCGTACCAGCCGACCCGCCGCGCCTTCTTCTCGGCGGCCGAGCCGACCGCGGGCTGGGCGGCGCGGATGATGCCGGTGCGGGCGAAGCCCACCATCGGCTGGCCTCGGGCTCGGTGGGATGCATGTGCTGGGTGGTGAAGCCCGACGCGGTGCGAAAGCCGCGCGCCTCTTCCAGCGCGTTGCAGATCGTCGGCGTGTCGACGGCGCGCAGCGCGTCGAACAGTTTCTTCTGGGCGTCATTGTCCATTGCTCTCTCCGTCGTAAGCGAATGGTGTCATCCCGAGCGCAGCGAGGACTGGCGCCGGACGTCAGATACACACAGCTCACAGCGTCGCACTAATTCAGTGGGAACGGAAAGTACTTCTCGTTGATCTTCTTGTAGGTGCCGTCGGCTCATCATCTCGCCGAACGCCTTGTTGAGCGCGTCGCGCAGCTTGGCGTCCTCCTTGCGCAGGCCGGCGGCGACGCCGATGCCGAGCGTCTGGTTGTCCTTGATGTCCTGGCCGACCAGCTCGCAGCACTTGCCCTCGGGCTTCTGGCTCCACAGCCAGAGCTGCGCCTTGTCGCCGAACACCGCGTCGACCTCGTCGCTGGCCAGCGCCTTCAGCGCCTCGGCGACGGTGTGTGTAGCGCTTGAGCTGGGCGGAGCGGCGGAAGCTCTTGTCGGCCCAGTCGGCGTGGGTGGAATCGCGCTGCACGCCGATCCGCTTGTTGCGCAGCAGCGAGGGCGGGCCGTCGAACGGCGCGCCCTTGGCGGCGATGAAGGCGCCGGGCGAGAGATAGTAGCGGCGCGACAGGCCGAGCCGCTTGCGCCGCTCGCTGGTCACTTCCAGCGACGACATGATGATGTCGAACTTCTTGTCGAGCAGGCCCGGGATCAGGTCGTCCCACTTGAAGGCGGCGAACTCGCACTCCGCCTTGATGCGCTGGCAGGCCTCCTGCGCCAGCTCCATCTCGAAGCCGGCCGGCATGCCCTTGCGGTCGAGATAGTTGAAGGGCGGATAGGCCGCCTCGGTGGCGACCGTGATCTTGAAGGCGGGCGGCGTGAACGGCGACTTGGCCGCGGGCTTGCGCCGGCGCCGGTTGCGCGGCTTGGCGCGGCTGGCGGCTGCTGTTGCGGCTGCTGCGCGCGCGCCATGCCGACCGCCGAGCAGCGCCAGCAGGAGAGCCGCCAGCCTCATGCGATCAGGCGCTCCAGCACGCGCATTGAGCGCGCTGGCGGCCGGCCGGCGTCGCGCTGAGATGCGTGGCATCGACCTCGAGGAAGCCGGCCTCGACCAGCGGCGCGAGCTGCGCCTCGCCCAGCGCCGCCACAGGATCGGCGCCGGTCGATGGACGCGAACAGCGGCGCGGTCGATGCCGTCGGCCAGCCGCAGTCCCATCATCAACGCCTCCTCCACCAGATCCCGCCCGGCGACCAGCGACGTCTCCGCCGTGCCGTGGCCCGTCGCGCTCGACCGCCGCCAGCCAGGCCTCCGGCCCGCTCGTCCGCCGCGTCGCGCGCTTGGCCGTCTGCCCTCGGCGAAGCGGCCATGCGCGCCCGGCCCGACGCCGACGTAATCCTGATACCGCCAATAGATCAAATTATGGCGGCAGGCGGCCCCGGCCGGGCATGGTTGGAAATCTCGTAGGCTGGCAGGCCGGCCGCCGCGAGCCGCGCCTGGGTCAGCTCGAACATCGCCGCCGCCTCGTCCTCGCCGGGCAGGGTGAAGGCGCCGCGCGCATGGTCGGTGAAGAAGCGCGTGCCGCGCTCGATGGTGAGCTGGTAGAGCGACAGGTGCTCGCCGGCGAGCGCCGAGCGCCTGCGTCCAGCTCGGCTTGCCAGGCCTCCGGCGTCTGGCCCGGCCGGGCATAGATCAGGTCGAAGGAATAGCGCGCGAAATGCCGGCGCGCCGTGGCGATGGCGGCGATCGCCTCGTCGGCGGAATGCTCGCGGCCGAGGAAGCGCGAGCGCCGCGGCGTCGAGCGCCTGCACGCCCAGCGACACGCGGTTGACGCCGGCTTCGGCCAGCGCGGCGAAGCGGCCGGCCTCGACCGAGGTCGGGTTGGCCTCCAGCGTGATCTCGATGTCGGGCGCGGTGTCCCACAGCGTCTTGACGCGCTCGATCACCGCGCCCACGGTCTCGGGCTCCATCAGCGAGGGCGTGCCGCCGCCGAAGAAGATCGTCTCGACCCGGCGGTCCGGCGCCTCGCGCGCGGCGTGCTCGAGCTCCTTCAGCAGCGCGCTGCGCCAGCGCGCCTGCTCGACGCCGTCGCGCACGTGGCTGTTGAAGTCGCAGTAGGGGCACTTCGATTTGCAGAACGGCCAATGGACATAGACGCCAAGCGCCGAGCGGCGTGCTCATCGGAAGCAGGCCTCGACCAGCAGGCGGAAGGCGCGGCCGCGATGGCTGATGGCGTTCTTCTCGGCGTCGCGTCATCTCCGCCGTGGTGCGCGTGTCGCCGTTCGGCTGGAAGCAGGGATCGTAGCCGTGGCCGCCGCTGCCGCGCGGCGGCCAGACGATGCGGCCGTCGAGCGTGCCGTGCACCAGCTCGACGATGCTCGTCGGGCCAGGCCAGCGCCAGCACGCAATGGAAGGTGGCGGCGCGCGCGGCGTCGGTGTCGGGCACGCCGCGCGCCGGCGAGCTCGTCCTGGATGCGGCGCATGCCGACCATGGCGTCGCGCGTCGGGCCTTCCCAGTCGGCGGTGTGGACGCCGGGCTGGCCGTCCGAGCGCGTCGCACGCTCAGCCCAGAATCGTCGGCCAGCGCCGGCAGGCCCGCTGGCGCGGGTCGCGGCCAGCGCCTTGAGCGTGGCGTTGTCCTCGAAGGTCGTGCCGGTCTCCTCCGGCGCCGGCAGGCCGAGCTCGCCGGCCGAGACGATCTCGACGCCGAAGCGGCGACAGCATGCGTGCGGATCTCGCCCGCCTTGCCGCGGTTGTGGGTGGCCACGACCAGCTTGGGCAAGGCGAAGCGGCGCGCCATCAGGCACTTGCCGATCGCCAGCCGCTGCAGGCGCGCCAGCTCGCCGACGCCCTTCTTGGCAAGCTCGAGCAGGCTCGAGGAACTGCGGCTCGCTGAACGGCTTCTCCTCGGCCGTGCCCTGGACCTCGACGATGCCGCCGTCGCCGGTCAGCACGAAGTTGGCGTCGGCCTGCGCCGTCGAGTCCTCCGGATAGTCGAGATCGAGCACCGGCGTGCCCTCCCACAGGCCGCACGAGACGGCGGCGACCTGGCCGGTGATCGGGTTGGCCGCGAGCTTGCCCTCCTTGATCAGGCGCTCGAAGGCGAAATGCAGCGCCACCCACGAGCCGGTGATGGCGGCGGTGCGGGTGCCGCCGTCGGCCTGCAGGACGTCGCAGTCGATGTTGATCTGGCGCTCGCCCATGCGCCGGCAGATCGACCACGGCGCGCAGCGCGCGGCCGATCAGGCGCTGGATCTCCTGGGTGCGGCCCGACTGCTTGCCGCGCGGCGGCCTCGCGGTCGGTGCGGGTATGGGTCGAGCGCGGCAGCATGCCGTATTCGGCGGTGACCCAGCCGCGGCCGGTATTGCGCATCCAGGGCGGCACCTTCTCGTCGACCGAGGCGGTGCACAGCACATGGGTGTCGCCGAACTTGACCAGGCACGAGCCCTCGGCATGGCGGGAAAAGCCCGGTTCCAGGGAGACCGGGCGAAGCTGGTCGGGGGCGCGGCCGGAAGGGCGCATTCATTTCTCCTGAGCGTAGTCGGCCGAATGGCGGGCGGCCGGTGTAGCGCCGGGACGCGGCCTAAATCCAGCCGCTCCAGCCGCGCCTGCGTTGACCCGCCCCGCTTGCACTACCTACATTTTTTCCATGGCGATTCATCGTATCGGTATCCCCGGAGGCGTCCTCGCGGAGCGCTCCAGGGCCAGCGGCAGGCCGCTTCGGTCGCCGAGCTGAACGAGCGCGCCCGCGAGGTCCTGCGCCTGCGTGGTCGAGAGCTATGTCGAGACCGGCGAGCCGGTCGGCTCGCGCGCGCTCACCCGCAAGCTCACCGAGACGCTGTCGCCCGCCACCATCCGCAACATCATGGCCGACCTGCAGGATCTCGGCCTGCTCTATGCGCCGCACACCTCGGCCGGCCGCTTGCCGACCGACGCCGGGCTGCGGCTGTTCGTCAACGGCCTGCTCGAGGTCGGCAACATCTCCGAGGAGGAGCGCGAGAGCATCGAGGCGCGCTGCGCCGCCGTCGGCCGCAGCGTCACCGAGGCGCTGGAGCAGGCGACCACCCTGCTGTCGGGCCTGTCGCGCTGCGCCGGCCTGGTGATGGCGCCCAAGACCGAGCAGCCGCTGAAGCACATCGAGTTCGTCAATCTCGGCCCCGGCCGCGCGCTGGTCGTGACGGTGACCCAGTCGGGCCATGTCGAGAACCGCGTGATCGACACGCCGATCGGCATGCCGCCGTCGGCGCTGGTCGAGGCCACCAACTACCTCAACGCGCGGCTGATCGGCCGCACCATCGAGGATGCGCGCCGGCTGATCCTCGAGGACCTGAAGCTGAAGCGCGCCGAGCTGAACGACCTCACCGCGCGGGTGATCGAGATCGGGCCTGGCGACCTGGGCCGGCGAGCCGGGCAGCGCGCTGATCGTGCGCGGCCAGGCGCGGCTGCTGGAGGACATCACCGCCATCGCGGATCTCGAGCGCGTGCGCATGCCTGTTCGATGCGCTGGAGCGCGGCGAGAGCTTCGTGCGCCTGCTCGAGCTCGCCAACGTCGCGCGCGGGCGTGCAGATCTTCATCGGCGCCGACAATCCGCTGTTCGCCAACACCGGCTGCTCGATGGTGGTGGCGCCGTTCCGCGATTCTGCAGGAGCGCATCCTGGGCGCCATCGGCGTGATCGGCCCGACGCGGCTCAACTACGCCCGCATCATCCCGCTGGTCGACTACACCGCCCGCACCATCGGCGCGCATGGTGGGCTCAGGCCCGCTTCACGCAGCTGCACGTGCGGCATGAGCGGGCCTGAGCCCGCGGTCCGTGATCACCAATCGCTTCTCGTCGAAGTCCTCGAACTGCTTCATGTCCTGCGGTCGCCGTCGTGGCGGCGCGCCGTCGTCGGCCGGGCATCGACAGCACGTTGAGCCGCGTCTCGGGTCCGATCAGGCGTCACCAGCTCCAGGAGATCGTCGCGGCGCGAAGGCCACGCAGCCCTGGGTCGGCGCATAATCCTCGCGGGCGATGTGGAGGAAGATGGCGCTGCCCCATTCGCCCTCGGGCGGGTCGTCGTTGTAGCCCACCACCACGACGAGGTCGTAGAGCCCGTCGTCGCGCCACATCTTCTCGTGGCTCCATTCGTTGGGGATGCGGACCAGGCGGTTGTAGGTCGGCGAGCGCGGGTCGTCGCACCAGCCGTCGTGCTCGCTGATCGGCCGGGCCGGCAGGCGGACCTTGGGCAGGACCAGCCGGTCGTTGCGGAAATAGATGCGGCGCAGCGGGAAGCTGCCGGCCGGCGTGGCGGCGTCGCCCTCGACCTTGTCCTCGCGCACGCCGCCTGCACCCACCGTGCAGCGCCAGCGCCGGTCGCCCAGCGTGGCCCAGCCCAGCGAGGTGTCGGCCGAGTCGGCCTGGACGGTCAGAAGGTCTTGCTCGGACATTGCCTGAAACTCCGGTGCCCTTCATAAAGGCTCGCTCTTGAGGGAGAAAGCGATGGCTTATGTCGTGACGCCGCCGGCCACGGTCGGCGTGCCGGTCAATGGAACCGGCGATCTGTTCCCGGTCCGCCGCATCTTCTGCGTCGGCCGCAACTATGCCGCCCATGCCCGCGAGATGGGCCACGATCCCGACCGCGAGCCGCCCTTCTTCTTCACCAAGCCGGCCGACGCCATCGTCGTCTGCGCCGACCCCAAGAACCCGGCCAAGGTCGCCTATCCGTCGGCCACCAAGAACCTGCACCACGAGATGGAGCTGGTGGTGGCCCTGAAGTCGGGCGGCACCAACATCCCGGTCGACAAGGCGCTCGACCACGTCTTCGGCTACGGCGTCGGCCTCGACATGACCCGCCGCGACCTGCAGAACCAAGCCAAGGACATGGGCCGGCCGTGGGACATGGGCAAGGGCTTCGACCAGTCCGCGCCGATCGGCGAGATCTATCCGGCCGCGAAGATCGGCCATCCGGCCAAGGGCACCATCCAGCTCGACGTCAACGGCAAGACCCGCCAGAAGTCCGACCTCAACGCGCTGATCTGGAGCGTGCCGGAGACGATCTCCTATCTCTCCGGCCTGGTGGCGCTGGCCGCCGGCGACCTGATCTACACCGGCACGCCCGACGGCGTCGCCGCCGTGGTCAAGGGCGACACGCTGGCGGGCTTCGTCGACGGCTGCGGCACGGTGACCTGTGGCTCGTGTGAGCGCAGGGCGCTCTCACTAAGGTAGCAGAATAAATAAGAACCCCGTCGGCTGGAGCGAATTCGACGAGGGCTTCGGCGCGCCCGGCGTCGGCACCGTCATCGAGCGGCTGTCGGCGCGCGTGATCGGGCCAGCCGGTCGGCGAGCACGAGCGCATCTACGCCGAGCTCTACTGCGTCACGCCGGCCGGCCGCCGGCGGCGTCGTCGCGCCGGCGCATCGGCGCGATCGAGAACGCGCTGCTCGACGCCAAGGCCAAAGCGCTGGGCGTGCCGCTGCTACGAGCTGCTCGGCGGCAAGGTCCGCGACCGCATCCGGGTCTACTGGTCGCACTGCGCGACCTGGCGCATCAATCATCCGACCTGCTACAAGCCGGCGATCACCGACCTCGACGGCGTCAAGGCGATCGGCCGCGAGGTGCGCGAGAAGGGCTTTACCGCGCTGAAGACCAACATCTTCATCTACGACGCCGACAAGAAGAACCGCAGGGCTGGCGGCCCGGCTTCGGCGTCGCCGTTACTATCCCGAGCTCAACGTCGATCGCACGCGTGTTGCGCAACCTGCGCATGCATCTCGAGGCGATCCGCGAGGGCGCGGGCCCCGACGTCGATCTGCTGCTCGATCTCAACTTCAACGCCAGCACCGAGGGCTACCTGAAGATCCTGCGCGCGATCGCCGACCTCGACATGTTCTGGATCGAGATCGACAGCTACAACCCCGAGGCGCTCGGCTAGATCCGGCGCCAGAGCCCGCATCCCGATCTCCTCGTGCGAGACGCTGCTCGGCCTGCGCGAGTTCCTGCCCTACTTCCGCGAGCAGGCGATGGACGTCGGCGATCATCGACACGCCGTGGAACGGCGTGTGGCAGTCGATGAAGATCGCCGCATGTCGCCGAGGCGCACGAGGTCAACGTCGCCCCGCACAACTTCTACGGCCACCTCTGCACCGATGATGAACGCGCACTTCGCGGCTGCGCGTGCCGAACCTGCGCATCATGGAGACCGACATCGACCGCCTCGCATGGGACCACGAGCTCTTCACCCACGTGCCCGAGTTCGAGGACGGCCATCTCGTGATGCCGTCCCGGCCGGGCTGGGGCACCGAGCCGGTCGAGGAGGCCATCCGCGCCCACCCGCCCAAGCGAACCGGCGGTCTGACCGACCACCAGCGCAAATCGTGAGAACTCGCCTAAGCGCTCGCCGGCAAGCCTGATCGTCCAAGCGATATCCGCGTTAGAGCTGCTGCGCCCGGAACGTATCGCACTTCGTCGGGATCGCCGCTTTCCAGGCCGATGCGGAACCAGCGCGTGCGCTGCGCGCTGCTGCCGTGGGTGAAGCTGTCGGGCACGACCCGGCCCTGCGCCTGGCGTCTGCAGCCGGTCGTCGCCGATCGCCGTCGCCGCCGCCAGCGCCTGATCGACGTCCCTGTCGTCGATCATCTTGCCGCCGCTCTTGCTGGTCGGCGCGGTTGGCCCAGACGCCGGCGAAGCAATCGGCCTGCAGCTCGACGCGCACCGAGAGCGCGTTGGCGTCGCGCTTGCTCATGCTCTGCGCGCATCTGCTCGACCTTGCCGGTGATGCCCAGCAGGTTCTGCACGTGATGGCCGACCTCGTGGGCGATCACGTAGGCCTGCGGGAACTGGCCGGGCGCGTGGAAGCGGCTCGCCAGGTCGTCGAAGAAGCCGAGGTCGAGATAGACCCGCTGGTCGGCCGGGCAATAGAACGGCCCCATCGCCGACTGGCCGGTGCCGCATGCCGGTGCGCGTGGCGTCGCGGTACAGCACCAGCTTGGGCTCGCGATATTGCCGGCCCATGTCGCGGAACAGCTACGTCCAGACGTCCTCGGTGCTCTTCAGCACGCGCGACACGAACTGGGTTTCGGGATCGGCGGCCGGCGCGCGCGCCGGCCGGCTGGTCTGGGTGGCGGGCGGCGCGTAGCTCGACGCATCGCCGCCGGCCAGGCCGCTCAGCAGCGCCATGCGGATCGGCGCCGAAGATCAAGCGCAATCACGATGAAGGCCACGACAGCCCGAAGCCGCCCTTGAACAGGCCGCCGCCGCCGCCGCGGATCGGGATGCCGCCGCCGCCGAAGCCGCCGCCGCCGAAGCCACCGCCGCCGAACCCGCCTTCGCCGCGGCGATCCTCGATGTTGCTGCTTTCGTCGCCGTCCATCTGCATCGCAGCGTCTCCCGATCGAGATCGTCCCGAGATCGTCTATAGTGCCGGGCAATGAGCCTCACCATTGCCACCTGGAACATCAATTCGGTCCGCCTGCGGATCGGTAACGTCGAACGCTACCTGAGGTTGCGCAAGCCGGACGTACTTTGCCTGCAGGAGACCAAGTGCCCGGACGAGTTCTTCCCGCACATGGCGTTCGAGGCGCTGGGTTACAAGCACCGGCTGGTCCAGGGCATGAAGTCCTACAACGGCGTGGCGATCGTCTCGAAGGTGCCGTTCACCGCCACCAACATCCATCACCGCTGCGGCAAGGAGGATTGCCGGCACATCGAGGCCGCGCTCGACATCGGCGGCGATCCGATCCTGCTCGACAATCTCTACATCCCGGCCGGCGGCGACGTTCCCGATCCCGACCAGAACGCCAAGTTCGCGCACAAGCTCGATTTCTACCGCGAGATGGCGCAGCTGGTTCGCCGACCGCAAGCCCGGCCCGCGCGTCCGCAAGGGCCTGCGCCGCATCGCCGTCGGCGACCTCAACGTGGCGCCGCTCGAGCACGACGTGTGGAGCCACAAGCAGCTGCTCAAGATCGTCTCGCACACGCCCGTCGAGGTCGACCTGTTCGGCCGGATGCAGGCCTCGCTCGACTGGATCGACGTGCCGCGCCGCTTCGTGCCGCCGGACGAGAAGCTCTATTCGTGGTGGAGCTACCGCAACAACGACTGGCGCGCGTCCAACCGCGGCCGCCGGCTCGACCATATCCTCGCCACGCCGGCGCTGTCGGGCGCCATCAGGAGCCACCGCATCGACGCCGACCTGCGCGACTGGAAGAAGCGCCTCGGACCACGTGCCGGTGCTGGCGACGTTCGAGGTCTGAGGGAGGAAGCGTCATGCGCTATCATCGGAGTCCTGGTCATCGGCCTGATCATCGGCCTGCTCGCGCGCTTCATCACGCCCGGCCCCAACCCGCGCGGCATCATCGTCACCATCGTGATCGGCATCGTCGGCGCGGTGATCGCGACCTACGGCGGCCAGGCGCTCGGCCTCTATCAATACGGCGAGCCCGCGGGCTTCGTCGGCTCGGTGATCGGCGCCGTCGTGCTGCTGGTGCTGCTGCGGCTGTTCAGTCGCTGACGCTTGAACGCTTCTCCGTCGCCTTTGCGTCTTCTCCTCCCCAGCGGGGACAGGAATAAGAGGAGAGGAGATGAAGAAACGGAATCAGGTGACCCGATACAGGAAATACCGCCCGTCCGGCACGCCGGGCGGCTCGGGCAGGCGCCGCCAGCGCGCCACCTCGAGCGGCTGGTTGGCGAGCACGTAGCCGCCGCGACGCGGCCAGCGCGTCGAGCGCCGGGCCCAGCCACTTGCCCATCGCCATGTTGGCCTGCGTGATCGCCGGTGCCGAGATCGGTGTGGATCAGCGCCGCGCGTGGCGCCGAGCTGTCGCGCGGCGCGCGGAATCGACTCGCGCGCCTCGCCCAGGAACAGCCGGTCGTCGGGCGGGATGCAGTCGGGATGGGCCGCCACCTTGCGCTCGAACACGTAGATGTCGCGGCCGGGAAAGAGATCGCGCAGATGGTCGTAGGTGCGGCCGTTGCCCAGAGCCCACTTCGAGGATCGGCCCGGGCAGGGCGTCGACGGCCGGCTTCGAGGAAATTCAGGCAGTCGCGCTGCGCCTGCATGCGCGCGATGAAGCTGTCGAGCCGGCTCATGCCGGCGACGGTCAGGCCGGCCTTGTTGGCCGTCGCCGCCCGCAGCTTCTGGTTGGTGTCCTCCACGCGATGGGCCAGCTCGCGCATGATCTCGATCGCCATCTGCGGGAACTCGGCGACCAGCCGATAGAACATGTCCTTGGAGATCTTGAGCGTGGCGAGCGGCTCGCTGCGCCTTGATGGTGGCGGTGCGCGGCACGTCGCACAGGATGGCGATCTCGCCGAAGAAGCCGTTCTTCTTCATCTCGGCCACGCGCGATCTGCCCGCTCGGCGTGTCGATCAGCACGTCGGCCACGCCGCCCAGGATGACGTACATGGCGTCGCCCGGATCGCCCTGGTGGCAAACCTCCTGGCCGGCGGCGAAGTTCATGCGCTCGCTGGTGAAGGCCAGCAGCTTCAGCTTGGCCGGCTCGACCTTGGAGAAGATCGGCACGCCCTTGAGAAGTTCGACTTCCTCGTTGAGGTTCATCGCGTCCTCCTGAAATTGCCTCAAGCCGACGCCATCAGTTCGGCGTAGAGCCCACCGCGCGCCGCCAGGTCGGCCGGCGCTCCCTGGGCGGCGATCCTGCCGCCCTGCATGACGACGATCTGTTCGAACGGTTCGGCCTGCGCCGGCCGGTTGGCGATCCACACCACGCCTCGTCCGTCGCTCTTCGCCGCCGCCAGGATGTTGTCGCGGATGCGATCCTGCGTGCGGCCGTCGAACACCGCGACCGCCTCGTTCACGATCAGGAGCTGCGGCCGCTTGATCAGCGCGCGGGCGATGCCGAGCTTCTGGCGCTGGGTCGCCGGCAGGCGCTTGCCGGCCACGCCGACATTGTACTCCAACCCGACCTCGATCACCGAATCGCGCAGGCCGAGCTCGTCCAGCACCTCGGCGATCAGGGTGCCGATGCGCTGCTCGCGCCTGGGCCTGGCCGTAGACCAGGCGGCCGAACAGGATGTTGTCCTGCAGGGTGGCGGCGCTGTTGTAGCGGCCGAAGTCGTAGAACTCGACGGCGCTGCGCAGTCGGCGCGGCAGGCCCGGCGGCGAAGGCGCGCCGCGCCGCCAGCAGGCGCTCTTCCATCGCCGCGTCGATCAGGCCGAGGCGATGGCGGGCCTCGATGTAGCGGAAGCGGCAAGGTCATCAGGCGCGGCCGGTCGGCGTCGGGCACGGCCTCGATGCCCTTGCCGCCCAGGCGTTGCAGCAGCAGGCGGACGTTGGGCAGCTCGTCGGCGGAGATGAAGCTGTACTGCTCGAACAGCGGATTGTCGGGCGACAGGCCGGAGAACAGCTCGACCATGGTCTCGGCGATGGTGAGGCCCATGCGCTGCAGGTCGAGGTCGAGGCCGGTCGCCGTCAGTACCGACTGCACGTAGGGGTCGGCCGCGATGTTGTCGCCGTCGAACTGCTTGCCGACCGGCGTGCCGAACAGCAGGTTCTCGGCCACCGACAGGTTGCGGTTGTAGTGGTCGGCGTTGAACGTCTCGACCAGGCCGGCATAGCTCGGATCCTGCAGGTGGCCATGCAGGGCGTGGCGCGCCTTCAGGATCTTCTCGGCGAGGTCGGGCCGCAGCGCCGCATCGATCGTGCCGCGCAGGCCCGAGCGAATAGATGTCCTCGTCGAGCTCGACCTGCTTCAGCGCATCGACCATGCACGGCAGCAGATCGGCCGGGCCGGTGGCGCCGGCCAGCTCGTAGTCGATCCAGTCGGCATTGGGATCGAGCGCCGGATTGCCGGCGCGCTCGGCTCCTTCCAGAACGCCTCGCGCAGCGCCTCGCGTGGCGTCGTCGTAGGTGCGCCGGCGCGACCGGCCGGATGCTTCAGGCCGAACAGCAGGTTGTCGCGCACCGACAGCGGGAAGAGGTAGGTCTCCTGGCCGACATAGGACGTGCGCGCGCCCAGCACGTATTCGGGCAGCTGGAAGAAGTCCTTGCCGTCGATCTTGATCGAGCCGCCGGTCGGCAGCGCCAGCCGCGCCAGCACCTGGCCCAGCACCTCCTTGCCCGAGCTCGACGCCGCCGATCACCGCGAGCTTGGCGGCGGTCGGCAGGATGAGCGACGACGCTGTCGAGCTGCTTCACCCGGCCGTCCTCGGACACCGTCACGCCGGCCAGCGCCAGCTCGCTGCCGAGCGGCGGCGGCGGGCCGTCGGGGATCGCCTGCAGCTCCTCCGGCATCATGCCCTCGGGCTGGAACTGGTCGATCACCTGCTCGTACTTGATCTGCACGTCCTGGCGCTGCTGGTCCCAGTCGATCAGCTCCTTGATCGGCGACGGCAGGTCCTTGTAGGCGAGCAGCACGCCGACCACGGCGCCGACGTCCATCTGGCCGGTGATGGCGAAGTAGCCGCCGACCAGGTAGATCGCGAACGGCGTCGCCTGCGACAGGATGTTGTTCCAGAACTTGGCGACGAACTTCTTCTGGTAGAGATCGAAGCGGATCTTGAAGATGCGGCCGAGCCGCTCGGAGATGTCGGCGCGCTCGTAGTTGGCCGCGCCGTGGATGTGGATCTCGTTGACGCCGTCGGCGGTCTCGGCGATGCGGCCGGCGAGCTGGCGCGCCGAGATCTGGCGCTGGCGGCCGAGCACCAGCACCGGCTTGCGCAGCCGCGGGATGATCGCCATCTGCACCGCCAGCAGCACGACCACGATGATGCCGAGCAGCCAGTTCTGCATCATGATGAAGATGATGGCCGTCAGCGCCTGGCCGCCGAGGAACATCGGCTGCACGAAGGCGTCGCCGATGAAGCCGCCGAGCGGCTCGACCTCGTCCTTGATCATGGTGGCGAGCTCGGCCTGCTTGACCTTGCGGAAGTGGGCCGGCGGGAAGCGCAGGATGCGGTCGTAGAGCTCGTAGCGCAGGCGGCGCAGCATGCGCTCGCCCATGCGGCCCTTCTGGGTGTTGATGCTCTTCTTGAACTGGCCGTTGATCACCACGGCGCCCAGGAAGACGAAGCTCATGATGACCAGGTAGGTGAGCTGGTCGACCTGGAAGCCGTCGAACAGGCGCATGCACCTTGCCGGGCAAGATGGCCGACAGGTCGAGCTCCCAGACCAGGAACGGGATGGTCGTGTGGTCCTTGAAGGCGTTGCCCTGTGATGCCGTTGTTGACGATCGACTTCGGCACGCGTGAGCGACAGGAAGTAGAAAATCTGCGCCAGCACGACCAGGCTCAGGATGACGAGCTGCTCGGGCCTGCTGTGCCGCCAGATGTAGGAGAACAGATTGCGTTGCATCGAACCCGTGCTCGCCCGGACCTCGACCTACCCTATATTCGATCAGTCCATTGATTACATTCGATATTTTGTGTCCGGGGCGCGGGGGTTCGCGCCGCCACCGCGATTATGGCATAGTCCGGCCGAATTCACCGGTCGGGGCAGGAGGCGCTTCGGCAACGGGAGACGCATCGCATGCCCGCACAGCAGCCGGTCCAAGCGTGTGCTGCTCTACAGCCACGACTCGTTCGGTCTCGGCCATGTGAGCCGCTGCCGCACCATCGCCAATGCCATCGTCGAGGCCGATCAGTCGGTGTCGGTGCTGATCATCTCGGGCTCGCCGATGATCGGCTCCTACGAGTTCCGCTCGGGCATCGACTTCGTGCGCGTGCCGGGCGTGGTGAAGCAGATCGACACCGGCGAGTACGATTCGGCCAACCTCCGGGTCGGCGTCGAGCATACGCTGGAGATGCGCACCCGCATCATCCGCGACACCGCCGACATCTACCGCCCCGACCTGTTCATCGTCGACAAGGAGCCGCTCGGCCTGCGCGGCGAGGTCGTGCCCGACGCTGCAGGCTGCTCAAGGACCGCGGCACGCCGCTGGTGCTCGGCCTGCGCGACGTCATGGACGATCCGGCCGCGCTCGCCGCCGGAATGGGAGCGCAAGAACGTCGTGCCGGCGTTGCGCGACCTCTACGACGAGATCTGGATCTACGGCCTGCCGCAGATCAACAAGCCGCTGACCGGCATCGAGGTGCCGCCGTCGGTGCGGCACAAGATGGTCTATACCGGCTATCTCTATCGCGACCTGCCGCTGCACAGCGACGTGCCGCACGAGATCGAGGAGATCGACGGGCCGTTCATCCTGGTCACCGCCGGCGGCGGCGGCGACGGCGCCGACCTGATCGACTGGGTGCTGGCGGCCTACGAAAGCGACCCGCACATTCCCTACGGCGCGGTGATCGTGTTCGGCCCGTTCATGTCGGCGACCGAGCGCGAGGCCTTCAAGGAGCGCGCCGCCAAGTTCCGCAACATCCGCACGCTCACCTTCACCAACAATCTCGGCGCGCTGATGCAGCGTGCCGCGGGCGTGGTGGCGATGGGCGGCTACAACACGTTCTGCGAGATCCTGTCGCTTCGACAAGAAGGCGATCATCGTGCCGCGCACCAGGCCGCGGCTGGAGCAGTTCATCCGCGCCCGCGCCGCGCGCAATGTCGGGCTGATCGAGATGCTCGACGCCGACCGCGGCCGCGATCCGCACGCCATGGCGACGGCGCTGCGCCAGCTGCCGCAGCAGGGCCTGCCGAGCGACGTCGTCGTGCCGGGCCTGCTCGACGGGCTGGGCAACGTGCTGCGCCTGGTCGCCAAGCAGCTCGCCCATCCGCATCGCGGTCCCGCGGCGCTCGAGACGTCGCTGGCGCGATGCGCCGACGCGCCGACGCCGTCGATCCGGCCGTGCCGCCGGCGCGCGCCAGGACCTGATCGCCGGGCATTTCATGTCGTCGCCCATGACTGAGCAGGGGCCGCGCGTGTCGCCGTCGTCGCTGAAGGGCTGGCCGCGCCTGTCGGAGACCTTCATCGCCCAGGAGATCGCCGGGCTCGAGGCGCGCGGCGTGGCGCTCGAGATCTGGTCGCTGCGCCGGCCGACCGACAAGGCGCGTCATCCCGTGCACGACCGCGTGGCGGCCCGCACCGTCTACCTGCCGGAATATCTCAAGGACGATCCGCGCCGCGTGCTGGCGGGCTGGCTGGAAGGCGCGGCGCCTGCCCGGCTACGCGCGGCGCGCGCGCAAATTCCTCGCCGACCTCAGGCGCGATCCGACGTCCAACCGGCTGCGGCGCTGGGGCCAGGCGCTGGTGCTGGCGGCCGAGCTGCCGTCCTCGATCGAGCGGCTCTACGCCCATTTCCTGCACACGCCGGCCTCGGTGACGCGCTACGCCGCCACGATGCGCGGCCTGCCGTGGAGCGTGTCGGCGCATGCCAAGGACATCTGGACCAGCGAACCCTGGGAGATCGACGGAAAAGCTCGCCGATTGCGCCTGGCTGGTGACCTGCACCGGCCTCGGCCTGCAGCGGCTGCGGGAGCTGGCGCCGCGGCCGGAGCCGGCTTGCAGCTCGTCTATCACGGCCTCGACTTCGCCGCACCTGCCGCCGCCGCCGCGTGCGCGCGGCCGCGGCGCGACGGCGCGATCCCGGCGATCCCGTCGTCATCCTGTCGATCGGCCGCAAGGTCGAGAAGAAGGGCTATGGCGATCTGCTGAGCGCGCTGGCGCGGCTGCCGCGCGACGCTGCACTGGCGCTTCGAGCATGTCGGCGCGGGCGAGCTCGGCGATGCGCTGAAGGCGCAGGCCGCCGCGCTCGGCATCGCCGAGCGCTGCACCTGGCTCGGCGCCCAGCCGCAGAAGGCGGTGTTCGCCGCGCTGGCGCGCGCCGACCTGTTCGTGCTGGCGAGCAAGAAGGCGGCCGACGGCGACCAGGACGGCCTGCCCAACGTGCTGATGGAGGCGGCCCACCAGGGCCTCGCCATCGTCTCGACCCGCGCCGCGGCGATCGGCGAGTTCATCGACCGACGGCGACAGCGGCCTGCTGGTGGCGCCCGGCGCGCCGGACGAGCTGGCCGCGCGCGCTCGAGCGCCTGGTCGCGCGATCCCGATCTGCGCCGGCGCCTGGCGCAGCGCGCCGGCCGAGACCGTGCGCACGCGCTTCTCCTTCGAGGCCGGCGTCGACTGGATCGCCGCGGCGCTCGGCCAGCCGGCCTTCAGCGCCCGTGCCCGAGGCCACTGTCTGGCGCTCGTCCGAAGCGTGCGCCGCGGAGTGACTCATGCGCGTGCTGTTGCACACGCCGCTGAAGCCGCCGGACAGTCCGACGTCGCCTCGGGCGATCGCGAGATGGCGCGCGGCCTCGCGCCGCCTGCTGCGCCGGCTCGGCCATCAGCGTGGTGATGCCGGCGCTGAGCCGGGTCGCGCCCGGCGTGCCGGCGCCCGAGCGCCATCTCGCGCTGCGAGCGCCGCGCGCGCGCGCAGGCCGCGCGGCTGATCGCCCGCTGGCGGGCGCTGCCGGCCCGCCATCCCGAGCGCTTCGATCTCTGGTTCACCTATCACTGCTACTACCGCAAGCCCGACTGGCTGGGCCCGATCGTGACGCCGCGCGCTGGGCATTCCCTATGTGATCGCCGAGGCCTCGCACGCGCCGCGCCGCGCCCAGGGCCCGACGCGGCTCGGCCATCGCGCCGTCGAGCGCGCGCTGGCCGCCGCCGACCTGGTGCTGACGCGTCAATCCGCGCGACGTCGCCGGCGTGAAGGCGCGGCTGCGGCCGGGCGCGCATCAGCGCTGGCTGCCGCCCTTCATCGACACCGCGGCCGTTCCGCGCCGCCGCCGCGCCGGCGGCCGGCCAACGATCGCGCCGCTGCTGCTGAGCGTCGGCATGATGCGCACGCGCGACAAGCTCGAGTCCTATCGCGTGCTGGCGCAGGCCTTGCGCCCTGCTGAAGCGACAGGCCGTGGCGGGCGCTGCTGGTCGGCGACGGGCCGGCGCGGGCCGAGGTCGAGGCGCCTGATGGCGCCGCTCGGCGAGCAGCGTGCGCTTCGCCGGCGCCGTGCCGCATGCCGCGCTGCCGGCGCTCTATGCCGGCGCCGACCTTTACCTTTGGCCGGCGATCAACGAAGCCTACGGCATGGCCTTTCTCGAAGCCCAGGCGGCCGGCCTGCCCGTGGTCGCCGGCCGCACCGGCGGCGTGCCCGCGGTGGTGGCCGACGGCGTCACCGGCTTGCTGACCCCGGTCGGCGATGCGCGCGGCCTTCGCCGCCGCCGTCGGCCGGCTGCTCGACGCGCCGGCCGAACGCGCGCGCCTGGCGGCCGCCGCCGCGAGCCGCATCGCCGCGCATCACGACGAGCGCGCCGCGCGGCCACGCGCCCTGGCCGCCGCGCTGCGCGGACGCTGCGATGAGCGGCGTGCCCTTCGCCATCCTGCGCCACGCCGCCACCGCGCTGGAACGCCGCGCGGCCGCCTGCAGGGCCTCACCGACACGCCGCTCAGCCCGGCCGGCGAGGCGGCGGCGCGACAGCTGGCGCCTGCCGCCGCCGGCCGACGGCTGGCGGCGCATGTCGCAGCCCGCTGCAGCGCGCGCGGCGCACCGCCGAGCTGCTGCAGCCTGCCGCCGCCGGTCACCGTCGACTCGCGCCTGCGCGAGATGAGCTTCGGCATCTGGGAAGGCCACACCATCGCCGAGCTGCGCGCCGAGCGTCGGCGAGCGCTTCCTCGACGCCGAGCGCCGGGGCTCGACTTCCAGCCGCCGGGCGGAGATCGCCGCGCGCGGCGATGGCGCGCCTCGGCGGCTGGACCGACGCAGATCGCCGCGGCAGGCGAGCCGGTCGTCGCGGTCTCGCACAAGGCCGCGATCCGCGCCCTGCTGGCGCTGGCCACCGGCTGGGACATGACCGGCCGGCCGCCGCATCAAGCTCGACTGGCGCTGCCTGCACTTCTTCACGGCGCACGCGCGATGGCAGCGTCGCCGTCGACCGCCTCAACGTGCCGCTCAATGGTGCGCCGTGAGCGCGCGCGTCTTCTTCCATGTGCAGCATCTGCTGGGCATCGGCCATCTGCGCCGCGCCGCCACGCTGGCGCGCGCCCTGGCGGCCGGCGGCTTCGACGTGCTGCTGGTGTCGGGCGGCGCGCCGGTCCGGGCCTCGACGCTGGGCGGCGCGCGCTTCCATCAGCTGCCGCCGCTGCGCGCGGCCGACGCAGGCGCTGCGCGAGCTGTCGCCGCCTCGACGGCACGCCGCTCGACGACGCCTTCCAGCGCCGACGCGCACCGCGAGCCTGCTCGACCTGCTGCGCGCCGAGGCGCCCGATGTCCTGATCACCGAGCAGTTCCCCTTCGGCCGCACGCGGCTGCGCTTCGAGCTGCTGCCGCTCCTCGAGGCGGCGCAGGCACTGCGCCCGCGGCCGCTGATCGTGTCCTCGGTGCGCGACGTGGTGCGCCGCTCGGCCTCGCCGCAGCGGGTCGCGGAGATCGGTCGAGATCTTCGAGAGTTCTTCGACTCTCGTGCTGATCCACGCCGATCCGAGCGCTCGTAGGCTTCGAGCAGGAGCTTCGCCGGCTGGGACGGCGATCAAGTCGCGCGCGCTCTACACCGGCTATGTCGCCGAGCACGATCTGTCGCACGGGCCGAGCGACAGGAGTGCCGGCAAGGCAGCGGCGAGGTCGTCGTCTCGGCGGGCGGCGGCGCCGTCGGCGCGCCGCTGCTGCACGCCGCCCTCGCTGCGCGCGGCCGAAGACGGCGCTGGCCGATCGGACGCTGGCGCCTGCTGGTCGGTGCGAACATGCCGGCGGCCGAGCGGGCGGCGCTCGACGGCCGCGGGCACCGACGGCATCGATCGATCGAGCCGGCGCGGCGCCGACTTCACCACGCTGCTGCGCAACGCGGCGCTGTCGATCTCGCAGGCCGGCTACAACACCGTGATCGAGACGCTGTGCTGCGCCGACCGCGCCGTGCTGGTGCCGTTCGGCACGCGCGCGCGAGACCGAGCAGGCCGATCGCGCGGCGCTGCTGGCCGAGCGCGGCATGGTGGCTGTCGTGCCGCCGGGCACGCTGTCGCCCGACAGCCTGGCCGATGCCGTCGAGCGGGCGCCTGGCCGGACCGTCGATCCGCAGCTTCCCGCCCTGCGACGCCAACGGCGGTCGGCCGCCACCGCGGCGCTGCTGACAGCGCGCTGCTGTGAGCAGCTGGCAGGCCCTCGTCGACGAGGCTCGCGCGCTGGCGCGAGGCCGGCCGCACCGCCGATCTGTGGTGGCGCGACGACGATGCCGCCGATGCCGGGCCGGCGCTCGACCGGCTGCTCGACGCTGCATCGCGCAACGCGGCGCCGCTGTCGCTCGCGGTCGTGCCGGCGCACGCCACGCGCGGCGCTGGCGGATCGTCTCGCCGCCGAGCCGGGCGTCGACCTGCTTGCAGCACGGCTACGCCCATGTCAACCACGCCGCGCCGGGTGAAAGAAAGTCGAGCTCGGCCCGCACCGGCCGGCCATGGTCGTGCTGGGCGAGCTCGGCACCGGCTGGCTGGCGCTGGAACGGCTGTTCGGCGGCCGCGCGCTGCCAGCGTCATGGTGCCGCCCTGGAACCGCATTGCGCCGGCGCTGGTGCCGACCCTGCCGGAGATCGGCTTCAGCGGCCTGTCGACCTTCGGCGCCGCGCGCGCGCTCACCCGGTGCGCGGGCTGCTGCAGATCAACACCCACGTCGACCTGATCGACTGGAAGGGCTGGCGGCGGCTTCGTCGGGCGAAGCGGCGGTGCTTGGCGCCCTGGTTGCCGCGCTGGCGCAGCGCACGTACCGTGTCGCGGTGAGCCGGTCGGGCTGCTCAGTCATCATCTTGCGATGGACGGCGGGGCGTGGGATTTCCTAAGGTCGTTGTGGGAAAGAGCACCGACGATGCCGGGCCTCCGCATCGCGCCGGCGCACGAGCTGTTTGCGGCCGAATTCGTCATGGGAGGCGCGAGTCGCGGTTGAGTTCTGCCGATCTGCGCTATCCGCGCCAGACGCTGTGGGCCGACTACGTTCGCGCCGCGGCGGGCGTCGCTGCTGTGCGGCGCTGCCGCTGCTCGCTGCTCGAGGTCAACCGCTGGCTGGCGTTGATCCTGGCGGCGGGCTTCGTGCTGTTCGCCCTGTTCCTTGTGCGCACCGCGCTGCGCCATCATACACGCGCTACGTGCTGGGGCCGGACACGCTCTGTGCCGACGGCCCGGCCGGCACGCGTCGTCGAATGGAACCGGCTCGACCGGCTGAAGCTCAGCTATTTCTCGACCAAGCGCGACCGCTCCGACGGCTGGATGCAGCTCACCGTGGGCTCGGCCGGCGGCGCGCACGGTCAAGATCGATTCCTCGCTCGACGGCTTCCACGATGTCGTCGAGCGGGCGGCGCGGCGCCGCAGGGAGACGGGTTTGACGCTGAGCGAGGCGACGCGCGCCAATCTCAGGGCGATGGGGATCTGCGGTGGCAGGTCAGGAAGCAGACGGTATGAAGGATCTGCTGCGCGTCGAGAACCTGACCGTCGAGTTCGGCGTTCACGAAGGCACCTGCGGGCCGTCGACAACGTCTCGTTCTCGATCCCGCCCGGCGGCACGCTGGCCCTGGTCGGCGAATCGGGCTCGGGCAAGTCGGTGTGCAGCCAGGCCATCATGGGCCTGCTGCCGCGCACCGCCACCATCTCCTCCGGCTCGATCCTGTTCGAGGATCCGCGCGATCAAGCACGGCGGCCGATCGACATCGCCAAGCTCGACCGCGCCGGGCCGGAGATGCGCGACGATCCGCGGCGGCGCGATCTCCATCATCTTCCAGGAGCCGATGACCTCGCTGTCGGCGCTGCACACGGTGGGCGACCAGATCGGCGAGGCGGTCGAGCTGCATGGCGGCGGCGCGCCTCAGCGACATCCATCTCGCTGGGCGACCAGATCAACGAGGCGGCCAGCTCGGTCCGGCCGCAAGCTGTCGCGGCCGAGATCGAGGCGCTGACGCATCGACATGCTGCGCATGGTCGGCTTCCCCGATCCCAAGCGGGCGCTGCGCACCTATCCGTTCGAACTGTCGGGCGGCCTGCGCCAGCGCGCCATGATCGCCATGGCGCTGGTCTGCCGGCCGGCGCTGCTGATCGCCGACGAGCCGACGACCGCGCTCGACGTCACCATCCAGGCCCAGATCCTGCGCCTCATCAAGGACCTGCAGGCCGAGCTCGGCATGGCGCTTGCTGATGATCACCCACGATCTCGGCGTGGTCGCCAACGTCGCCGACGACGTGGTCGTGATGTATCGCGGCAAGGTCGTCGAGATCGGGCGACCTGCACGACATCTTCCGCGACCCGCAGCATCCCTACCTCAAGGCGCTGCTGCACGCCGTGCCGCGCTTCGACATGGCGCCCGGCGAGCGGCTGGTGCCGATCCGCGAGATCACCGCGGCGACCGGCCATCTGCTGAAGCAGAAGGCCGAGTCTCCAGCCGACGACGTCGTTCAATCGCCGAGGCGCCGGTGCTGAAGGTGCGCCACCTCACCAAGACCTTCCGCATCCGCAAGGCCGACACCCTGCTCGAGCAGCTGCTGGGCGGCGGCACGACGCGCAGCATCCGCGCCGTCAACGACGTGAGCTTCGACGTCGAGCGCGGCGAGTGCCTGGGGCTGGTGGGCGAATCGGGCTGCGGCAAGACCACGCTCTCAGCAAGATCCTGATGCGCGGCATCTCGGCCGATCCCAACGAGGGCACCGGCCGCATCGTGTTCGACGACTGGGGCCGCAAGATCGACGTGCTGGCGCTCGACGGCGGCGAGCTCGACCGCTTCCGCACCAAGCTGCAGTTCATCTTCCAGGACCCGTTCGGCTCGCTCAATCCGCGCATGACCGTCTACGACATCCTGGTCGAGCCGCTGATCATCCACGGCATCGGCGACGACGCCTATCGCCGCGAGATGGTGAGCGAGCTGATGGAGATGGTCGGCCTCGACCGCCGCCATCTCGAGCCGCTACCCGCACTCCTTCTCGGGCGGCCAGCGCCAGAGGATCGGCATCGCCCGCGCGCTGGCGCTCAGGCCCGACATGGTGATCTGCGACGAGCCGGTGTCGGCGCTCGACGTGTCGATCCAGGCGCAGATCCTCAACCTGCTGCAAGGACCTGCAGAAGCAGCTCGGCCTCACCTACCTGTTCATCTCGCACAACCTGGCGGTGGTCGACTACATCGCCGACCGCATCGCCGTGATGTGCGCCGGCCGCCTGGTCGAGCTGGCGCCGTCGGGCGAGCTGTTCCGCAATCCCATGCATCCCTACACCAAGGCGCTGCTGTCGGCCGTGCCGATGCCCGATCCCGACGCCGCGGCTCGATCTCGGCGCGCTGATGGAGGGCAAGGCGTCCGATCCGTCGGCCGTGGCCCGAGCCGTTCCGCGACACCGGCCGCAAGCCGCTGTTCTGGACCGAGGCGTCGACCCGGACACTTTCGTGCGCGTCGTGAACGGGAAGGGGACTGAGGCATGCTGCGCTACGTCGCCCGCCGCGTGCTGCTGATGATCCCGACCCTGTTCATCATCAGCGCGCTGGTCTACTTCATCATCGACCTGCCGCCGGGCGACTGCGTGACCTCGCAGATCGACGAGCTGCTGTCGCGCGGCGATCCCGACGCGCATGCAGCCGCGCCGACGAGCTGCGCCAGCTCTACGGCCTCGACCAGCCGCTGTGGTACCGCTACTTCGCACTGGGTCGACCGGCATCTTCCGCTGGGATTTCGGCCTGAGCTGCCAGGACACCGTGCCGGTGGCCGACCTGATCGGCGAGCGGCTGGCGCTCACCATCGTGATGGAAACGTGCACCATCGCCTTCATCTGGATCGTCTCGTTCGTCATCGGCGTCTATGCCGCCACCCACCAGTACAAGCTGGGCGACTACGTCGCCTCGTTCATCGGCTTCGTCGGCCTCGTCGATCCCGAACTTCCTGCTGGCGCTGGTGCTGCTCTATGTCGGCAAGGTCTATTTCGGCCTGTCGATCGGCGGCCTGATGGATCCCGAGTACATCGAGCAGCCGATGAGCTGGGCCAAGGTCGTGTCGGTCTGCAGCACCTGATCATCCCGGTGATCGTCATCGGCACGTCGGGCACCGCCGGCATGATCCGCCGGCTGCGCGCCAACCTGCTCGACGAGCTGCAGAAGCAGTATGTCGTCACCGGCCGCGCCAAGGGCCTGCCGCCGCTCAAGCTCCTGATCAAGTATCCGCTGCGCCACGCCATCAACCCGTTCGTCGCCGACATCGGCGGCCTGCTGCCGAGGTGATCTCGGGCTCGGTCATCGTCTCGGTCGTGCTGTCGCTGCCGACCACCGGCCCGATGCTGCTGGGCGCGCTGAAGACCCAGGACGTCAATCTCGCCGCCACCTTCCTGCTGTTCGTGGCGACGCTGACGGTGGTCGGCATGCTGGTCTCCGACCTGGCGCTGGCGGCGCTCGATCCGCGCATCCGCTTCGGCGCCTCGTCGGAGAAGTGAGGCCGTCATGACCGACCAGACGACCACACGCCCTCGCCGCGCGCCCAAGCGCCGCGCCGAGCACTACGTCAACCGCGAGCCGTGGGATCCCTACGTCGCCGAGCGCCTGACCGCCGAGCAGGAAAAGTACTACATGGCCGGCCAGTGGAAGCTGATGTGGTGGCGCTTCCGCCGCCACCGGCCGGCCGTGGTCTCGATGGCCTTCCTGGCGCTGATGTATCTCTCGACCGCTGATCAGCGAGTGCATCGCGCCCTACGACCTGCACACCCGCCACGCTCGGCTACATCTTCGCGCCGCCGCAGCGGATCCACCTGTTCCACGACGGCCAGTTCCTCGGGCCGTTCGTCTACGGCGCTCGAAGACCGCGCGCGACATGGAAACGCTGCAGCGCGTCTACACGCCGGACCCGACCAAGCCGCAGCCGCTGCGCTTCTTCTGCCTGGGCGATCCCTACGAGTTCTGGGGCGCTGATCGACGGACGCTTCCATTTCGTCTGTCCGCGCCGAGGGCGGCACAGTTCTTCTGGCTGGGCACCGACCGGCTGGGGCGCGACATGTTCAGCCGCATCGTCTATGCCGCGCGCATCTCGCTCACCATCGGCCTGATCGGCATCACGCTGTCGCTTCACGCTGGCGCTCGGTCCTGGGCGGGCTCGCGCGGCTACTACGGCGGCTGGGTCGACATGGTCGTCCAGCGCCTCACCGAGATCATCAAGAGCTTCCCGCACCTGCCGCTGTGGCTGGCGCTGTCGGCGGCGCTGCCCGTCACCTGGTCGCCGCTGCTGATCTATTTCGGCATCACCCTCATCCTGGCCCTGCTCGACTGGCCGGGCCTGGGCCGCGCCGTGCGCTCCAAGCTGCTGTCGCTGCGCGAGGAGGACTACGCCGCGGCCGCCCAGATGATGGGCGCCAAGCCCGGCCGCATCATCGGCCGCCACCTGCTGCCCGGCTTCATGAGCCATCTCATCGCCTCGGCCACGCTCTCGCATCCCGTCGATGATCCTGGCCGAGACGGCGCTGTCAGCTTCCTGGGCCTGGGCCTGCGCCCGCCCATCACCTCGTGGGGCGTGCTGCTGAACGAGGCGACCGACATCAACGTCGTGGCGGTGAACTGGTGGCTGATGCTGCCGGTCGTGCCGGTGATCCTGGTGATCCTCGCCTACCAGTTCATGGGCGACGGCATGCGCGACGCCGCCGATCCTTACGCCTGAGGCGCAGGTACGCCCGCCAATCTTCTGATTCGGCTAATTATTCGCTCAGATCCGCCGGCATTCATGCGGCGTGATCGAAAAATCACACTTACTGCCCCAATTGGGTCTAGCGACCGCCACCGCGGGTTTCCATCTTCGGCTTGTATCTCCCCGAACGTGGTCCCCCAAAGCCACGTTCTAGCCTCTTCGGAGGCGCTTAGGCCGTCCTCTCACTCTCCCCGAGAGGACGGCCTTTTTCTTTGCCGGCATGCTACGACGGCGCGCGCATGGCGCCTCCCTGCTCCTCGGAAGTCGACCGACCTGGCCTGCCGCCGCGGCGGCCGGCAGGTGTTCGAGCGCCTGTCCTTCGGCCTGGGCGCGGGCGAGCTTTTGGCGCTCGACCGGCCGCAACGGCAGCGGCAAGACCACCCTGTTGCGCGCGCTCGCCCTGCTGGTGCGGCCCGACGCCGGCACCATCCGCTGGCAGGGCGCCGACATGCAGGCCGAGCCGCGAGACCTGGCGCGGCCGGCTGGCCTGGCTCGGCCATCTCGACGGCCTGAAGGGCGACCTCTCGGTGCGCGAGAACCTGCTGGTCGCCGAGCGCCTGCGCGGCGCGCCGCCGGCGCAGGATCGGCTCGACGCGGCGCTGGCGGCCTTCGATCTCGCCAGCTCTGGCGACCCGGCCGGTGCGCACCCTGTCGGCCGGCCAGCGCCGCCGCGCGGCGCTCGCCCGCGTGGTGCTGTCGCAGGCGCCCGCTGTGGCTGCTCGACGAGCCGCTGAACGCGCTCGATGCGCCGGCGCAGGCGGCGTTGCGGCACGGCACTGCGCGACCATCTCGCGCGCCGGCGGCCTCGCCATCGCCGCCACCCATGCCGATCTCGGCATGCCGCGTCCGCGCGCGCTCGAGCTGGGCACGATCGAGTGACCGGCTTCACCGCCCTCGTCGCGCGCGACCTGCGCCTGGTCTGGCGCCGGCCGGGCGACGTCGCCGTCGTGCTCGCCTTCTTCGTCGTGGCGACGGTGCTGTTTCCCGCTCGGCATCGGGCCCGGAGACCAACGTGCTGGCGCGCATCGCCGCCGGCGTGCTGTGGTGCGCCGCGCTGTTCGCCTCGCTGCTGTCGCTCGACCGCCTGTTCGCGCCCGACTACGAGGACGGCACGCTCGACCTCCTGCTGCTGGCGCCCTGGCCGCTCGAGCTGGCGGCGCTGGCCAAATGCGCGGCTCACTGGATTGTGACCGGCCTGCCGCTCGGCCGTGCTGGCGCCCTTCCTGGGCGTCGCCTTCGGCCTCGATCGCCCGAGCCTCGCTGGCGCTGGCCGCCACCCTGCTGGTCGGCACGCCGACGCCTGTCGCTGATCGGCGGGCTGGCCGCCGCGCTCACCCTGGGCGCGCGCGCGCAGCGGCGGCTTTGCTGGCCCTGCTGGCCCTGCCGCTCTGCGTGCCGACCCTGATCTTCGGCGCCGGCGCCAGTCGAGACCGTGGCGATGGGCGAGGATTTCACCACCCATCTTGCCATCCTGGCGGCCCTGGCCCTGGTGGCGCTGGCGACCACTGCCGTGGGCCATGGCGCGCCGCCTTGCGGCAAGCCGGCGAGTAGACAAAAGCCCATCCGGGACGGAAACAAGAGCTGCCCATGGCCGACCTGCATTTCCTCGCCAACCCTGCGCGTTTCCGCCGCTTCAGCCAGCGCGTGCTGCCCAGCCTGTCGCTGCGCCACCGTGCTGGCGCTGGCGCGTCGGCCTCTATCTCGCGCTGGTGCAGTCGCCGCCCGACTACCAGCAGGGCGAGACCGTGCGCATCATGTTCGTGCACGTGCCGTCGGCCTGGCTCGCCATGGCGGGCTACGGCCTGCTGGCCGTGCTCGGCGCCGCGCTGCTGGTGTGGCGCCATCCGCTGGCCGCGCTGATGGCGCGCGCCGCCGCGCCGGTCGGCGCCTGCTTCGCGCTGGTCTGCCTGCTCACCGGCTCGCTGTGGGGCCGGCCGATGTGGGGCACCTACTGGGTGTGGGACGCGCGGCTCACCTCGATGCTGCTGCTGTTCTTCCTCTATCTCGGCCACATCGCGCTCAGCCGCGCCTACGACGATCCCGAGCGCGGCGATCGCGCCGCCGCCATCCTGGCGCTGGTCGGCGTCGATCAACCTGCCGATCATCAAGTTCTCGGTCGATTGGTGGAACACGCTGCACCAGCCGGCCTCGGTGGCGAAGCTCGGGCGGCCCGTCGATCCATCCCGCCATCCTGATGCCGCTGCTGCTGGATGGCGGCGCTCGCTGCTGCTGCTGTTCATCCTGCTGGTGCTGGTGCGCACCGAGACCGAGATCGACCGCCGCCGGCTCGGAAGATCGCGGACCAGAGCCGCATGAGCAATCACGCCGTCTTCATCCTGTCGGCCTATCTCGCGGGCCTGCGTCATCCTGGGCGGGCTTGACCATCGCCTCGCTGCAGCGCCCGCAACAAGGTGCGCCGCGAGCTGGCTCAGCGCGCGCGGCCTCGGAGGCAGGCAAGCGATGACTCCCAAGCGCCAGCCGCCTGTGGCTGCTGGTGGGCTCGCTGGGCGTGCTGGGCGTCGCGGCGGCGCTGGTGCTGACGGCGCTCAACGACAATCTCGTCTTCTTCTATTCGCCGACCCAGGTCGCCGAGAAGCACGTCGCGCCCGACCGCCACTTTCGCCTCGGCGGCCTGGTCGAGGCCGGCAGCGTGAAGAAGAACGGCCAGGAGGTGCGCTTCACCGTCACCGACACCCACAAGACGCGTGCCGGTCGTCTATCGCGGCCTGCTGCCCGATCTCTTCCGCGAGGGCCAGGGCGTGGTGGCCGAGGGCACGCTCGGCGCCGACGGCGTGTTCGCCGCGCCGCGAGGTGCTGGCCAAGCACGACGAGAACTACATGCCGCCCGAGGTCGCCAAGGCGATCAAGGAAGCCGGGCAGTGGCAGGAGAGGCAGAAATGAGCGTGCAGGCGTCAGCAGCGGAGCCGCGGCGCTCCAAGCGCTCGCGCGTGATCGCGCTGCTGCGCGCAGCACTGCGCCGCCGGAGTGCCGCGCGTCCGCAGGCGCATGATTCCCGAGCTCGGCCACTTCGCGCTGATCCTGGCGCTGGCGGTCGCGCTGGTGCAGGGCACGTTGCCGCTGGTCGGCGCGTCGCGCGGCGACTGCGCGGCTGATGGCGCTCGGCCGCACCGCGGCGCTCACGCAGGCCTTGCTCGTGATCCTGGCCTTCGGCGCGCTGACGCAGGCCTACGTGACGTCGGATTTCTCCGTCGCCAACGTCGTCGCCAACTCGCATTCGGCCAAGCCGCTGATCTACAAGATCAGCGGCGTGTGGGGCAACCACGAAGGCTCGATGCTGCTGTGGGCGCTGATCCTCGCGCTGTTCGGCGCCGCGGTCGCGATCTTCGGCGGCAACCTGCCCGACACGCCTGCGCGCCGCGTGCTCGCCGTCCAGGCGCTGATCGGCGTCGGCTTCCTCGCCTTCCTGCTGTTCACCTCCAATCCCGTTCGAGCGCGTCTCGCCGCGCGCCGCTCGACGGCAACGGCCTCAACCCGCTGCTGCAGGATCCCGGCCTCGCCTTCCATCCGCCGCTGCTCTATCTCGGCTATGTCGGCTTCTCGGTGACCTACGCCTTCGCCATCGCCGCCCTGCTCGAAGGCCGGGTCGATGCCGCCTGGGCGCGCTGGGTGCGGCCGTGGACGCTCGCCGCCTGGTGCTTCCTCACGCTCGGCATCGCGCTGGGCAGCTGGTGGGCCTACTACGATCCTCGGCTGGGGCGGCTTCTGGTTCTGGGATCCGGTCGAGAACGCCTCGCTGATGCCCTGGCTCGCCGGCACCGCGCTGCTGCACTCCGCCATCGTCGTCGAGAAGCGCGACGCGCTGAAGAGCTGGACCGTCCTGCTGCGCCATCCTGG
>ERZ1370068.11280-contig-9908_pt1 | contig 53128 bp, 78 predicted proteins | sample MGYA00561227_ERZ1370068 | MGnify/ENA primary metagenome ERZ1370068 (study PRJEB38410, sample SAMEA6850437) | metagenome | study: Metagenomic assessment of the ecological functions of the soil: analysis of the soil microbiota associated with the... | reverse complement strand
ACGCCAGCAAATCCTGGGTCCGTTCACAGCCACCGCGCCTGCCGGGCCAGACAGCAGACGCACAACGAATGCAACAAGCGATGTCATTTCCCCCTCGAGTTCCCGCACGATACGCGGCGCGACGAAAGACCGTGATCACACTTCCCGCCCCAATCAAAGCCAGCGCCCCTGCGACAACCGGCCATTGCACGCCGCACCAGCTTTCAGCGGCAGACGTTGCAGGGCAAAATGCCGCCATCCGATGCTGCTTCTCGGGCCGCAGAAATGCTGTGAAGTGCGGCTGAGGGCGCCCAATGCCCGGCATACGCCGTGAGAACGGCGAGCACCGCGCAGAGCCAGCCGGCAGCAAGCGCCCAATCCAAAAGCCCACTGCTGCGCATAACCCGCGCCAGCGAAAATGAAGGCATCTGCAAATCGGTCCGGGAAGTTCATTGAAGATCTTTCCCCGTTTTCGTCCTGAATCCGCCTTCGATGGCTACCAGCTGCCATCGAACAGATTGCACAGAAGGCGCATTTGGATCAGCCCGGCGGCCGTGAAAAGAGCCACGGCCGAAGTTGCCCGTCATTACCGGTTAACACAAAGGCAAAACCCATCCCGCCACAAACAGCGCAGCGAAATAGCGTTCGGCCGGGCGCCAACGCGCGCCAGCAAGCAGCGGCGATGCGCCGCCAATCGCGTGTCGCGCGCCCTGATCGGACGGCGCGCAGTATTCATCTGACTCATCGAATAAGCGTTATCTTTGGCCATCGAGCCTGTCCATTCCTCGTTCCCGCTGGCTGGCCGAAAGGCGATCGCAGCCCCTCCCTGCCGCCCCGAACACGAAAACGCAAGCTTGCATTGCCGTCTGGCCGTAATCCTCCCGCACCCTCAAGGTGTTATTGTGCTGCAAATATTGTCCCATATGAGACAATATTTGCGTTTCTTCGATTATGAAGCCAAAGAGCGAAGAGTTGCTTCCAACTGCCTCCCTCTGGTCCGCCGACATGCTTCTGCGGCCCACTTTCCCGCAACCTTACCGATTCTTACGAAAGCTGGGCCTACCGCAACGCGGTCTCTTGCGCCAGATCGGCATCCTCGAAAAGCAGCAACTCGTTGAGCGGGACCCGGCGTGGCAATGAACGGATCTATCGCCTTACCAAGCACGGCCGGCTACACACCCTGGGAGGCCGCGATCCAATAGAACGGTGGTCGCGCAAATGGGACGGACGTTGGCGACTTGTATTATTCGATGTCCCCACGACCCCCAGGAGCCTGCGTCGCACGCAACTGCGACGCTACCTGCGCAAAGGGGCTTCGGATATCTTCAGGGTAGTGTCTGGATCACGCCGGATGCGCTGGAAGAGAAGAAGGCAGATTCTCGTCGGTAGCAAGGTCAGCGTGGAATCGCTCATCCTGCTGGACGCCCGCCCCTGTGCCGGGGGTCCGACCACGAAATCGTCAACGGCGCGTGGGACTTCAAGCGTATCAATCTGTGCTATCACGCGGCATTTGGAGATCCTCGGCGATCGACCAAGCACAGCGCTGCGAAACGAAACCGCGGCAAAGGCTTTGCTGCACTGGGCGGCAGCGGGCGCAAGGCTTGGCTGGACGCGATAAACAACGATCCGCTCCTGCCAGAAAGAATTCTTCCGTCCGAATACCTCGGATAACGCGCGTGGCGGTGCCGGATCAAGGGTGCGCGGGAAGCCAGTCGGCAGCTACAGACATTCAGCCCCTGGTAGAAAGACGATACCCTGTCGCATATGCGACAAATATTGGTAGCACTTGTAGCCCGAAGAGATTCATCGTAGCGGTTGCCAAAACTGCGTCCACAATGACGGGCACGACCGCAGGGCAACCGGGCGTGCGACAGATCCAGGCGCCAGCTTCACGACACCGCGAATCGGATGCGACCGACGCAAGGCGACTCGTAAGCTTTGCTGAGCACGTTAACAGGCAGTGAGTCAGAACCAGTCCCGCGCAGCCATTGAGTAAAATGCAAAGCTGCTTCACTTCCAGATACTTTAGGCATCGACTTCGACGGCAACGACGAGTTCGACCGCGAGGTCCCCGGTAGTTGCGTCGGGTGAACGCGGCGCGCGATGCGGACACCGCCGTTCGCCCCGGCTCAGGGCGAAGAGCTTTCGTGCCATCGAGACTTTTGGCGCTCTGGTTTCACCCGTGAGCGGGAGGCAACATGGCCCTCGACGCGCGAGAGCTGCGTTCTGAAACGTCCAACCGCCTAAGGCAGTGCGGATTTGCGCGATCACGTTGAGCGCAGCGAGACGAGCGGCAGCTTAGCCTGATCTCCGGTGAGTTCTGTGCCTACCCGGCCGGTGTAGAGGAGTTGGCGTTCTGATCGCTACCGGAGGTAAAATCAAGTTGCCCGCGGACTAGCCGCTGGCGCAATTGCCGGCCGGCTTCGGTGGGTCAGGCAGTGTGAGGCCAACTTCTTTCAGAGTTGGTTCGATACTCAAAAGTGTATTCGTTTGCTTTGCCCACCAAACCCTAGGGAGACTGTTGAAAAACCCGCGCATGTCACGCGTGAGATCTTTGGGGCAGATATTGGTGGAGGGACGAGGGAGCATCCCCTAAAGGGGCTGTGACTGAGGAGCGACGCCCTTGAGGGAAGGGCCCCCACCCTTCCATGATGCCCCAAAGAGCTTCACGCCTAGAAAGGGGTGGGACCCCTTTCTTCCCACCAGGTTGCGCCAATTTTCGGCCCTCGCTATGTCGCCAAGCTGGTCCGTAGCACCGCGGCTTTGTGGGGAGATGGGGACCCCACACCCCATCAAGCCGGCGCTTGGCTCCTTGCGATCTTCCGAAAATTGACAGCAACGTGGCATACGCGGGTTGTTAACGGTCTCACAGAACACGGCTCCGGTTGAGTGGATCTGTCCGCACGAAATCGCGATTGATGCTTACCTGCTCGCGCCGGGGGCGCATCGATTCGGTTGCGCACGGCTTCGTCCATCGTGATTAGCGGCGGCCAGTGGCGATTGAAAGCCTTCGCCGGGAATTTCTTCGTCGCATCAATGCCGAGTTTGCTGCCGATGGCGATTTCGCTGGTGGCGTGGTCGAGCACGTCGGACGGGCCTTTGGTGAAGATGCTGTCGCGTTGCGGGTCGGTGTTGGCGCAGAGGCGGAAGAGGACTTCGCTGGTGTTGTGCACGTCCACGTCGTCGTCCACCACCACGATGTATTTGGTGAACATCATCTGCCCCATGCCCCAGAGGCCGTGCATGATCTTGTAGGCCTGCATCGGGTAGGTCTTGCTGGATGCTCACGAAGACGAGGTTGTGGAAGACGCCTTCGGCCGGCAGCGCGATGTCCACGATCTCGGGGAAGTTCATCTTGAAGATGGGCAGGAAGAGTTTCACGGACGCGCCGCCGATGTAGAAGTCTTCCATCGGCGGGATGCCGACGATGGTGGCGGGATAAACGGCGTCCTTGCGGTGCGTGATGGCGGTGACGTGGAAGACGGGATACGGCTCGGGCAACGTGTAGTAGCCGGTGTGGTCGCCGAACGGGCCTTCGTCGCGCAGCGGCTCGGTCGGGTCAACGTAGCCTTCGATGACGAAGTCGGCGTTGGCGGGGACTTCGAGGTCGTTGGTCTCGCACTTGACGAGTTCGACGGATTTTTGCGGAGGTAACCGGCGAGGAGAAATTCGTCGAGGCCGTCGGGCAGCGGCGCGGTGGCGGCGAAGGTGAACACGGGATCGCCGCCGAGAAAAATGGCGACGGGCATGCGCGTGCCGGTTTCGTAGTAGCGGCGGCCGTGGCGCGCGCCGACTTTCTGGAGCTGCCAGTGCATGCCGGTGGTGCGGTCGTCGTAAATCTGGATGCGATACATGCCGACGTTGCGCTCGCCGGTGTCGGGATCTTTGGTGACGACGCAGGGCAGCGTGATGAAGCGTCCGCCGTCGAGCGGCCAGCGCTTGAGAATGGGGAGGTTGAGAAGGGTCGAGGAGCTGGGGAGTCGAGCAGTTGCGCGATTTCTTCCACGATCCGGCGCCGGGAGGCCAGCTCTCCCGGCTCGCGAGGCCGCACTCTCAACTCTGTGAATGAGGTCCTTGCACGGGCCCGTTGCGCACCCGCTTGGGCTTGGCGTGCCGCATCTCCGAGCGCTGTGCCACAGCGGTTTTACGGTTTCGCCGAGGCTGGTCGGCGGCTTGGCCTTCGACCAGCGCGTCCAAGCTCGGCGGCGCGACGGCATCGACCGAGTCCGCGCCCATGCTCATGGCCATTCGTTTCCAGGAGCCCATCAGCAGTTGATCCGCGACGGGAAATGGACTCACTTCGCCCGTTGACCAGTCGGCTTTCGATCAGACGAGCTTTCCCGCCAGCCGGGGGCAGTTTCATCTCGCGGTTGCCAGCTCGGTGATCTCGAGCTCGGTGGCCACCGGCTGGGCTGCGCGCTTGAGCTCCCCCGGCGCGGTCCAGCGTTTCGACAGGGTCCCGAAGGGAGGAAAATGCCATGTCGGACGCTGCGGCTGTCCGACGATCCGACCGCCGCGGGTTGGGCGCGGAGCGGGAACAGGCTCCGCAGCTCGGCACGCAGCCACGGCCGCACGCCGCGCACTAGAGATCAGCTTCCAGACGTGCCGGTTCGGTTCCGAAGCCCTTCGGCAACGTCCGGGAATCCAGATTCATCGAGCCATAGACATCCGGCCGCCTGGCGCTTTTGCGGCGATGCGCGCAAAGCGCTGATGTAGAAAGGCTATGAGGCGGCAGACGATTACCCCGTCGAAGCGATCCTTCGAAGGGGAAATTCCGCAAATCCGCGCACGGGCAGCGCAACAAGGCTAGCGGACGGGTCCGAAAAAGAACAGCCCGAGATCCATGAGAAAGCGGCCGTCATTAACTCCTTGTCGCCCAAATAGTGGTATTTGTCCTTGTAAAGCGCTTCAAACCAGCCCGATACGAGCGCGGAAAACCGCTCGTTCAGCGTCCGCGTCGTAGGCCTCTCCCCCGATCTTCTCGTCTAATGCGGTCCACGGCCGCGGAGACTGTCCACGCGCAATAATCGAGTCCTTGGCTGTAAAGGGATCAGAAAGCGCCGCATCCCCAACGATTCGCCAGCCCGCTCCGGCGATGCGTGCGAGCAGTAGGGAAGCGACGAAGTACGCCTTGACATCGCGCTTCGATGTATTCGGCATCCATGAAAATCTCGTCGATGGGATGCTCAGCAAATGCGTTTTGAGCCTGTCGCCTAGCCACGCGCCTTTCGGCGGGCTATACAGACCTGAATCATACACTAATCCCGCGCTATAATCCCCTCCTCGCAAGCGAAATGATCCAACACCACCAGCCGTAGCCTGTGAGATGGTTCGTTGCCGAGGCTCGGCTTACCTGGCAGGAACTAGCATAGCTTGGAAAACGGCTCAGCCAGATCGTAACCGTCCCAATCCCTCACGTTGCGAAACCGAGCCCAAATAGCATTCGTAGGATGCTTCGGGCAAGCTGCGCAGGGTTCAGCCGTGCGGGCAAGCAGCGGTGTCGCCCGACCGCTCGCATCGATCACCCAGCGACGCAAAGTTTCGCGCTCTCCGCGGCCGTCGCGAACCGTGAGACGGGAGGACCGGCTTCGAGAGATCTTATGAGGCGACCTTCGCCGGGCGCCAAACGTCCGCGTCGGCCTCGCGCGCGGCAGAGCACGTGCTCATCGAGCACCTCGCGATCCACTTGATAGGATGGCAGGCGCACTCGGTAAAACTGCTCCCACCTCTCCGCGCAGCGCCAGCCAAAGTCATCTTCGGATCCTCGCGAAAGCCAGAAGCGCAAGCCGTTCTTACCACATGGCGATAGCCACAAGGTGGTGCGATCAAGCACCAGGCGCTTGGCAAGGGAACATCCGCGTCATCCTCCAGTGTGTCGCCTCGCCCACCTTATGCGACGATCGAGTGCGCCAGCTCGCTCGATCACCCACAACACGAAGATCTGAGCTTCGCGTCGGAGCAGCAAAGCGGTTGCCGCGCCGGAAAACGCCCCACCCATCACGGCGACGTCCGTAACTCTCTTGCATCCCTTGCAGCATAGACAACGAAGCGAGGCGCCGGCAAACGGTCTCCTTCAGGAAGCGACAGAGCCGCGTCTTCCTCGAAAGATGGTGCAGGAGAGGAACGTTGCGATTCGCTGGATAACGAACAAATGCCAGGGCATGACGACCAAGCGCAATTAATTTTTCGCGACGGCTTGCGCAATAAGGGCCGCGTAGCGCCCCTCCGCCTCACAAACGGACAATTCCACAAGCGCCGCAAAACAGACCCGGACAACTCCGCAAAGGCGGAAAAGAACACCGTGAGAAAAACTCGCGACGGAACAAAACTCTTCGGATTCGTCGAGATCACGGACGATCGCACGATCCGCATTACGGCTGATTCTGGGAATCACCAAGCTTCCGATCGCCTGCGGAAGCTTAGTGATGCCGACTTTCAAAAATACTAGATTCCAGAAAGATCAGGACGAAAGACTGGACGGTTCTTGTGCACTGAACGCAAGGAGGCGCTTAAATCCTCCTGAAGAGGATCCGAAATCCTGATGAAGAACCAAAATCTGGCGGAAAGTCGCCCGATCGAGATCCGACTGAAGGAAATCTCGGCATTTTCAACCTTTTCTCTCATCGCGGCCTACGAAAAGACGACCTTGCTTCCAGGAACAGCGAAGAATCACGACTAAGTGCCGAAGCAGGTAGCCCGAGCAGAAACCTGACGCCGATATACCGATTCAGACCATCGTCTGCGGTCAGGTTTTGGCAGGACCCGCTTCCCAGTCTCTGCCGGGATTAGGCAGTTCAGCGATCCAACCCGGTATGCCAATCAGCCTGCTCCGGTGGAGGGCAGTCTACAAGTGTTGTTGACGTTGTTATTATGACGGCATTATCTGACCTTATTATGATGTTCTTCCTACTTCCTTATGGTTTATATTATAGTACGTATGTCATATCATTTTATGTGCCACCTGTTGTTATGCTTAGCCACCTCACTAAACTAGCAATGTTGTGTGGAATGCACCTGTTATCTCGTGTGTTGATTGTTGTTGTTATTTTAAATTGTGTTCTGTGCTTTACTCGGCCACAGGGGCGGCGGGATTGCCGTCGCTCCGCCGTGAGCGGCTCTATCGGATTCGGTCAACTCCGACCGCGAATTTCCAAGGAGCTCGGTGGCACCGCCAGTCGCCCATAGACGGCCACAATGTTGTGGCGGGGATTTTCTTGACCCGTTCTTCGCGGCGCTCGATCATCCACTCGCAAGCTGGTGAGCGGCGCGCTTCTGCACGCGATGCGCGAACCTCGTCTGAGCCTCGCGCAACGGTCGGATAGCGGATGGCGGGGACGCCGCGAAAGTTCTCAGCCAAGAGCGTTCGCGTGAAGCTGACCCATCGCAACCTCCTCACCACCGACGATTACCGGAAAGATCCGCGCTTTGCAGCAGGCGTCGCTAGCAGACCCGAAGCGAGCGTTGCCACGATCTTCCGAAGCTTCCTCACGAGCCGCCACTCCCTCGTCCGATTCGAGGAGTTCCACCGCCGCGCAGGAAGCTGCGTGCGCAATGCGGCGTGGCGTACAGGCAGAGGAACCGAAGCTGCGGGCCTGATTTGTCAGTCAGATAGTCGCGAAGGGCAGCAGTGCCGCAAAGTCATAGGCGCTAGATTGCGATCCTCAACGCGTTTCCGAGTGTAGCTTATCTGGCCTCTAATGCGACTGTCTGAAACGCCCGAGTCATCGGCCAATCCGCGGCCATGTCTTCCCTACCTCACCCCGATCCCACCGCATGCGCCTCATCAACAAGAAGCCACGCCCCGGAAACGATCCGCTTCAATTCGACAATTTCTGGGCAAGGGGGCCCGGTCTCCGTCCATGCTGTGACGCGACGGACTCGACCAGGACAAGCACTCCCCGCGCAAAGCCGGGGCGTGCGTCCCGCCGCAGGGGCGTTGGCCCACCGTAGATGGCTTTCCAATTTTTCGAGTCGATTGTGCGGGAAGACCCTCATCACCGACGCCCCGCCAAGTCGCGCGCCATCCACGAGACAAGCGTGACAAAGCTTGTCCGGGGATGATCACATCGCCCTTCCCCGCCAGCGCGGGGTTGCTCCCAGCGCTGCGGAACAACGCCGCCCGAAAAGCTCAACGCGGCGCTTTTCCGGTCTGCTTGAATCGTGCCAGCACTTCTTCAAGGCGTTGGTGATGCCGGTGCGTGCGCAAATCAATCGCGAGGCTCCCGCGCCGCGCCGGCTTCTTCCAAGCGCATCATGCGCGCCTTCGAAGACTTGGATGCGCTGCCAGTCCGAGGTCGATCGTTGGACGAAGTTACGCCAGCAAGCGTCCGTCACAAGACACCTCCGGCCCTTGAGGGGATTCGAGGACGCGCAAAGAACGGCGGGAGGCCCGCATTCTGAATGCGCTCAAGCTCGCACGTCAGGGAACTGATCGAGAGTTCATCCATTCATCAAATGCAGCATCTGCCTCACCGCTGTTTCCATTCCGGCGTAAATCGCCCGCGAAACGATGGAATGGCCGATGTTGTGTTCAACAAGGTGGGGAATTCGGAGATATGATGGATATTTTCGTAGTTGATTCCGTGCCCTTGGCGTTGACATTCAATCCGGAAGAATGGGCCAATTGCGGCCTGATGAGACGGGCAAGTTCGATCTCACTGTCCGCACCAAGGCTGTTTGCGAAAGCTCCGGTGTGCAACTCGACGAGTGCTCTAAGCTCTGCTGCTGCCGCAACTTGCCGACTCCTCCGGGGGTCATGAAAGACTTACGACGATCCCTCGCTCCTTCGAGGCAGGAAATCGTTGGACGCCAGCGAGGCTTCTGCGCCGCACAATCGAGGCCCGCCTTCCGTTGTTACTTCCTGCGGTTTTCCGGGACCAGGCAGACATCCTGCGGCAGGATGCTCAGGCAAACCTGACAATTTCCGCTGAGTTGCCATTTCAGGTTGCTTTGGTGCCGATTCGTTCCCGCAAATTGTGGATGTCCTGATCCTAGAATGTTGTCTCGGTCAGACGGAGATGGGCTGTGATGCCATGAGCTCCGGCCCGCTCCGCCGCCAGAGCCGCCGCAATGGGATCCGGCTCTGCGTTCGGCGCTCCGGCACCGCGCCACGATATGCGGGCCTGGCGCGATGTCGCGACGTGGTCGATGTTGACTCCTAGTTTGATCATATCGGATGAATCAAGAGTTGAGCGAGGAGTGACAAGCGTAAAACTTTCTTCGCTTGAGCGGCACGTTGCCGCAGCGTGAAAGTCGCGTTCGCGTCTTAACACGGTCACGCGACGACGCGGCTCACCGGATGCCGGTGAGCCGATTATTCACGGCTCGGGTAGGACCTCGCCCTCCGAAGCCGGCTATCATGAACGGCGAAGTCCCATGAGCTAAGCGCCTATCGCCGCACCGGCCATTGGCTATTGGGCTGGGAGGGTTCGCCGGGTGTTGCCGGCACAAACTCCCGGATGTCCGCAAGGATACGTCGATCGACGTCATCCTGAGTCCTCGCCGCTCGCTTTGAGCCCGGCTCTTCGTGACAGTCAGCGAGTGATCGCCTCCTTCAACGATAGCGGAGTTCATTCACCGCACGCCATTTCCCCTCTGACTCTCTCGAGCAACTCCAGTGGGCAAAGTGGATCGCGTGTCCCCTGCACGAAAGGAACGGGCGTCGACAGCTCCGGAGTGCTCTGTCTCTGAGCATACTGCGTGATCACCACCGCCGCAGAGTGGATAGCCTAGGCAAATGACAGCAGTCACTTCTTCTTCCACCGCAACGTGACACCCAACCCGTGACCCCATGCTCTTGCGCCACTGGGACTGCCGGGCCGCTGTGGACTGCGCGCCTGCTCAATGCTTTACGTTGAGAAGCGATGAGCTTCAGGCAAAGGATCGGACGCTTCCGCCGCTTGGGCCATACTCACGGGTAATCGAAGGTCCTGACGGCGCCAGTGTCTGTTAAGCAGCTCCACTTCAACGGCGCATCAAGAATGCGAGGAGGGGCACCCCGCCAGGGGCAAAGACGAAAATAAGGCGCTCCGCAGTTGCTATCTATCGAAATCGCGCGAGTCTCCAACGTTCGTCGTCGTTTAGATTTTCGATTTAAACTCGCGCACTGCTGAAGCCGCTTGGCGACCTGGCAGTCGACCTGCCATCCCGCAAGTTAGCTCCTACGACTACGGGGGCTTGAACAGAAATCGGACGGACACTATCTCAATCCGCGTGACCGGACGGCTGAAAACACTTCCTTGGATCGAGATCGGCATCCTGACGCTCGCCGCGGCCTTGCGGTGTCAGCTTTGCTCGACATCAAGCCACCGCACTTTCGACGAGGGCGTCAATGGCTGGTTTGCCGATCAAAATGACGCAGCAGCGGTTACTTTCCGCTACGATCCGACGAACTACGCACGGGCCGCTGCACTTTTACGCGGGTCTTCCTTTCTGCAAACTCTCTTCGGGCGCACTTCTGGGCGCTACGGCTGCCGGCGGTAGTCGCTGGCCTGCTTGCGGTCTGGTCCATGCTACGCTTTCAAGAGCATTTCGGCGCTCCCGGCGCCCGGTCGTCGGCCCCTCGCAATGGCCGTTTCACCTGCCTATGTCTTTTATGGACGCTACCTCGATCCACGAGTCGTGGATGGTCTTGTTTTTGACACTTTTTCTTTGGGGGTGCTCGGCCTATGGGAAAGGGGTGAACGCCGGTTTCTACTGTTCGCGCTTGACTCGTAGCAGCGAGGCGGGATCGGTTCTCACAAAAGGGAACCTATGTGTTGCACATCGGCGGCTTTTTCTCGCCGGCCTCGTGTGTTTGTGGCTTTGGCAAAAGCTCCTGCCCTCGCACCCGAGCTGCCCCTCGCGCTGCCAGCAGTTGGACCTGGAAGGATAGCGACGCGACGCCGGACGCGGCGATTGCCCTATTCGCAGATCGTTGTTCTTCTATTCGGGAGACTTTTCTGGATTTCCGGGCCTAGAGCGGACTTTACGAAACCTTTGCGGCGTGGTTTCACGCGGGCGTCGAGGCGGCGGGACACGAGAAAAAAAGATCTATCAGATCGGACCTTTTAATTATTACCTGGGTGGCAACTCATGGCACGTTATGGAGCCCGCCCTGCTGGCCTGCCTCGGGCTTTGCCTTCAATATATAGCGCCCTCCGACGCGCGCCTTGAGGTATCTCGCGATTTACGGCTGCGGCGTCTGCTGTATCGCTTACTCGCTCATCCCATACAAGACACCCCTGGTGCGTCGTTTCGATCCTCTGGCCGTTTTTATTTGATACTAGGTTCGAGGGATGCGCGGTGCCGGCCGCGCAATCCGTCCGAGGCAGCTCGTATACTTGCTTCATCGGTTTGTTGTTTGCAATCAGCCTTGCGGCCAGCGTCTTCCGCTGCGTCACGTCTCAATTTCTTCCGCTTCACAAATGAGAAAGAGCCTTACGTCTACGTGCAGACATTTCCCGAGATTGAGGAAGCGCTCACCGAGCACGCTTCTTTGAAATGGCAAGGAAGGGATCCTCGCTATTATCACGTGCATGGCCAAATCGTGTTGGACCTTTAGCTGGCCACGCTACCGTGGATTGACGCGAGCGCGACTTTACGCAGATCGGAGTACCTGGAAAGAGGAGCACCCGGAGGCTTATGGTACCGGGCTTCGTCGTCGCCACAGAAGAATGAAATGGAGAAGATGCGAGATCCGGGCTTGTCGGCGAGAGTGCACATAAAGCGGAAGAACTTTTCGACCCCTCCGCGATTCACCCAGGGATGAATGTGTCGAAATCTACTTTCGCGGGAAGACCTTCTGAGGGATGGTTCAAGGGCGCGCCACCTCTCTTTCAAGGAAAGCCATGGAGTGCCGCTTTCTTCCGCTGCCCAGCCTTCGCATCCGCAACCGTCGTCACCGCGATTTTCCGGGGTTTCCCTATGTTCCGGGCTCAACCCTTCGGTGGCCTGGTCAGCGTCGCGTGCGGCGCCCTGGCGGCGGTTGCCGCCTGGTGGACAAGCCAATCCGTGTGAGGCGAGCGCGACTTGGTTTCTGGGATTGGCTTGGTGCTTACGGTCTTCGCGCTTTCGTCCGCTGCGCGCCTTCCTGTGGCTTATCTATGCGCGCGGCGATGAGATTTGCGTGCTTTCGCCAAACAACCTTGGAGACCTCTCCTCCATCTCAACTCTGATCCGCTATCTGGCCAGCGGAGTCGCCTTCTGGCCCGGAAAGTTCAATTCTCAGCCAATGCGCCGCTAAGCTATCCGCTCGGCGCGGACCTCCTCAACAGCCTGCTCGAGATCTTCGGCGTGGATACAATCGCGTCGGATCTGATCTGGACGGGGCTCGCCGGCGCGGCTCTGACCGGATATGCGCTTTGGTCGTGGGGCGGACGCGTTCGGAATTGCCGCGTTTCTATTCAACGGCGGACTCGCCGGATTTGCGGTGCTGCGGCACGCTTACAGATCGAACGATTTCCAGCGCGAGCATGGTCTGGAAGAATCTTTTCCTGTCCATGTTTGTGACACAGCGCGGCCTGCTCTTCAGCTGCTTCCGGCCGGGCTGCTTCTCCTGCAGTACCTGGCGCGAGCGCTATTTTCGTGGTGCGGGAATCGCGTGTCATTCCCGTCTGGTCTGCAACTCTCTGCTCTATGCCTAGCCATGCCTCTATTCAATCTTCACGCGTTTCTTTTTCTAAGTCTGGTTCTGCTTGCAGTCTTCATGGCGTCTGCTTCGTTCGGCGCAAGAGCACCGGACAGAAGCCTTTCCCAGCGCCGGGTCGGCGCCATGGATCGCCGCAGTGGCCGGCGCGATCGGCGAATTCTTGTTCCGGCCGGAGCCAGCCCGGTCCGTGAGATTCTCGTCCTCGTCGCCTCGGCCGTTCGTTCCCGCCACAGTCGGCATCCTTGCTGGTCACGGGATTTTCTCGGCCTCGTCGGGCATCTCGCGTGGTTCCACTCTGGATGACGGGAGAAACCGGATGGAGACGCTCTGGGCGTGGATCTGGAATTTCGGCCTCGCGTTGCCTTTAGCCTGTGCTTGCGATCGCGCTCTTCTTCGACAGGGACATCGAGGCGCGTTGCTTCGTTATGGGCAGCGAGCGTCGCGATCTTCGCCGCCTGCTGCGTCTTTGTGTCTGTCGCGCCTTGGGAATGGGACAACATGAAAGTTGATGCTCTGGAGCTGGCTTGTGGCGGCCCCCTATCTCTGGACAAAGATGCTCGCGCCATTGAAGTTTCCGGCGCGCGCCGCCTGCGTCTGCGTTGTCCTGTTCTTTTCAGGAGGCGGTATCGCTGATCGGCGGTTTGGACGCGCCGGCATGGATACGCCATCGCGCGGCGGTCCGAACTGGCCGGCTGGCAGCATGCGCATCGCCGGCATCCCGCCGGAAGTCCGCTTTGCTTGCGTTCCGGATTACAACCACCCCCTGATCCTGCTCCGGCCGCAAGGTGGCCTGCGGTTATGAAGGCCACCTTTGGAGCCATGGACTCAATTACCAGGACGAAGCTCGATCTTCTCAAGCAAGTCGCTTAATGCGAGAAGTGAGCTGGAGCGTTACAAGCGCGACCTGCTCGACGTCCAACTGGCTCGGCTTGCGACAACAAGGATTTGCCAGCCGCAAAACCGCCCGGAGATTCGCCTGCCGGAAACGCCTATGGGGCGCTCTACGATCTGCGGACCTCTTCTCAAACAAGACCCAACCAGCCCAGAAAGCCCGCGATTGCGACCACGATCAGTGGATTTATCTTGGTAAGGACAAAAATGAGCGTGCAGACGCCTGTGAGCAAGATATGCGCGCCAGTCCTGGTCCGCCGCCTTGCTCATCACATAGCCGCTTGCCAGAACGAGGCCAACGGTGAGCGGGGCGAATCCCTTTTCGATCGCGCGGCGGACCGGTGAGTCCTTCGCGCGCTCCCAGAACTGCACGACAGAAATAGACGAGCAACCCGGCCGGCACCAATCATCGCAGCTGTGGCGAGAATCGGCGCCAAGAATCCCCATCAACTGACTCCTCCGGCGGTCAGTCCCGCCTTATAGCCCGATCAAGCGTAACGATCAGAATGCTCGGCCCCGGCGCCGCCTGCGAGATTGCGAAGACGTCCGCGAACTGGCTGTCGTTGAGCCAATGGTGGTCGCCGACGGTCTTGGTAGTGCATCTCCGGCAGAACCGTATTGCCGCCGCCAATCGAGAGCAGCGAGAGCGAGCTAAACAGAAAGATGATCTCGGAGGAGCGTTCTTGACGCTCATGGCTTCTTCGTCTTCGGCCAGCCCCAGACAAGGCTGAGCGGCGCCAGGAGAGCGAGGCATGCGGAAGCAGATGCCAACGCCAGTACGCCATTCATAACGAAAATCGCCGCAAAAGCAAGCAACGGAATGATGCCCCGCAAGCATTTTCGGCCGGTCTTGATGGCCATCGCCAGCGTCAGCGCCACCGCGGCGGCGGCCGCCCCATGCAGCACGCTCTGAAGCGCGGGGACTTGATGGAACTGAAAATAAGCGTAGCCGAGACCCGAGGATGATCAGCACGGGAATCAAGTGAAAGACCGACGACCGCCGCCGCGGCGCCTGGCAGACCACGGAATTTCGAACGCCACGAAAACCGCCAGATTGACCTGATTGGCGCCGGGCAAGATCCGGCACATCGTAATGGCGCTGAGAAATTCCTCCTCAGCCATCCACTTCTTCTCGACGACGACGACCTCGCGCGACCATGCCGACAGGCCGCCTCCGAAGGAAGCCAGCGCGATATGGTTGAACGTCCACGCCAAGCTCGAAGCGAGCGCAGCCTTGACGCGTGCCTTCCGCCTCACTCATGCCGCAGCTCGTGATCGTGCGGAAAGTCGCGTTTCCTTGTGCTTTGACGGATCCAGAGGGTCCGGCGGATCGTAGCCGTGCGAAAGGTCCCAATCGCCATCAGAAGACCTCGATGAGACGATTCACGATGTGCTTCGTCGCTTGACCGTCGTGCCCAGTTCCCGGCGCAGGTCAAAGGCGCTGCGATCGATATTCATCGAGCCGATCAGCGCGTGCGCATTGTCGGCAAGCAGAAGCTTGGCGTGAAGTCGCAGGTTCTTCTGCTTGTGAACCTTGACCCCGAAGCGCTTGAGCACGCGCAGGGAGGAGAACGTGTCGAGAACATCCCAATCGCTGATTCCGTGCTTGCCTCCGCAGAGAACGCGCACGTGGACCCCGCGCTCAGCCGCCTCGAGAATGCGATCAAGGATGACGGCATCGACGAATTTCGGATGCTGGACATCGAGCTTGTGCTTCGCTGCATCAATGAAATTGCGACATTCGGAGACGCGAGTTCGCGTTGCTCCAGAGCAACTCCGGTCTCGGCATCGGGCAGCCAGTCGCGGTGCTCCCAATCCGCCTCAGAATCCTTCAATGACCTGCGCAACCCGAGCCGGGATCGTGCGTCTACCACTCCGTAGTCGCGTGTCTGGGTGAAATAGCTGCGCAAAGATTAAACGTCGAGATGAGCGCCGGCTTTCCCGTCCACGACGATGGACTTCTCGTGCGTGACGTAGAACTTCGGGTTCGCCCACTTGGATACCGACGCCATTCTTTTTGAAATAATCGTAAGGTTTCATCGTTGGCGTCGCGTCGCCGCCACGAGGCGCTTCGGATTGGAAGCATCACGCGTGACCTGCACGCACGCGCGCCTTTGCGATCCGTCTACCGCTTGCAGCAAGCTCGGTTCAGAAAATGTGAATTGCTTGATGAGAAGCTGTTTTCTTGCGGAACTGATGAAACTCGAGCACCGGACCGACACCGTCGTCGGGCTCCAGCGATCAAATGAGGATGGAAAGAGAGCGCATAGCTTACGCGGAAACACATACGCCAAGCCCGCGAAAGGAGAAGCCTGCCGCTCAGCGGGCGTTTCCTTTCTGCCTGAGCCTGAGGCTGGTCTGTAACTCATCGCTCATCGATGCAGAAGAGCTGCTCGCTCTGGACTTCCTGGAAGCTTTCCTGAGCCAAAGTCGCGCCACTGGCTTAAGGCTCGAGTTCCGGCTGCATCCATAACGACCTTTTCAGGCACAAGCGATTCCGGATCCTTTTTCGGGGATCGATTGAAAAAGAGCTTCAGTGGATCGAGGAGCGCGACTGGGATTATCGCTGCCGAGTTCGCCGCGGAGCAGGGACTATTCCGATTACGGGCACATCGAGCTTGTCGCTGAAGGCCTCGACTCGATCGCGAGCATGCGTCTGAACGGACAGAATATCGGATGGACGGAAAAACATGTTCTCTCGGACGCCAGCTTCGATGCTCAAACAAGTCGATCAGAGCGGGCCGCGAACATTCTGGAGATTCGTTTTGGCAGCCCGATACTTTGTATCCGCGCGCGAACGGAAGCCAGAGCGACTTTCGCGGGTGGAACGACCGGGTCGGAGGGCTGTTCCCACATTCGCAAGGAACAAATGTTCCTTTGGATGGGACTGGGGTCCGCGCTTCGCCACATGCGGCGTTTACAAACCGATCCGTCTCGGAGGCATGGCGAGACAACCGCATTCGAGTCGGTGCGAATCCGCGCAGCGGCACGAAGCCGGCCACGTCATGCTGCAAGCATTGAGGCCCAGCTTCGCCCGCGACGGCGACTGCAAATCCGCGGCGCAGTCTGCCGCAACGACCGAGTCGTCGCCGAGAAATCTCAAATCCTGAGTTTGAAATTTCAAATCCCGAATTGTGGTGGCCAAACGGCCACGGCGATCAACCCCTCTATGACGTGCGCGCTTGAACTCGTGCAAGGAGACGAGATCCTGGATCGATGGAGCGGACGCATCGGTCTGCGGACGATCGTTGCTCGACCGCCATCCGGATGAATTCGGAGAGAGCTTTCAATTCGCCGTCAACGGGCAGGCGATATTTTTGCGAAGGGCGCGAACTGGATTCCTGCACACGCTTTGTGCAGTGAAGTCTGCGCCGCTCCGACTATGACAATTTGCTGACGAGCGCGGCACAGGCCCATATGAACATGATCCCGCGTTTGGGGCGGAGGTCATCTATGAAATGGAGGACTTCTATGATCTTTGCAGCGAGAGAGGGCTACTGGTTTGGCAGGATTTCATGTTTCGCGTGCGCCCTCTATTCGGGCGGCGACGGAGTTTCTCGCCTCTGTCAAGGCCGAGGCGGAACACCAAGTGAAAGCGACTGGCCTAATCGAGCCTGCTTGGCGCTCGTGGTGCGGCAACAACGAGATCGAGCAGATGCCGGCTGAAATCCTGAAAACCAGCGGCGCAAGAAAGCATGCGACGACATTTTTACGCATCCTGCCGAAGCCGTCGCCCGCTATGACGGCGAAACGGCCTACTGGCCGAGCTCACCGCACAATCCGGAGGACTACGAGAAGGGACCCAACAACGAGAGGGCGGGCGACAGCCACCTTTGGGATGTCTGGCACGCGCGACAGCCTGTAAAAAGCTATGAGAAAGAGAGGATTCCGGTTTTGTTCGAGTTCGGGATGCAATCCTTCAGCTCACCCGAAATCGCCGCGTTGTTTTGCCTGCCTGAGGAGTGGGATGCGTTTGGCCAAGCGATGGAGAACCACCAGAAGAATCGTGGCGGGAATCTCGATCATCAGGGATTACGTTTCCCGAAGATATCGGCATGGCGACGGACTACCCATCGCTTGCGTACCTGTCGCAGATCAACCAGGCCTATTGCGTGAAGGTCGCGGTCGAGCATTTTCGCCGCTCGATGCCACGCACCATGGGCGCCTTGTACTGGCAGTTGAATGACTGCTGGCCGGGGTTTTCCTGGAGCAGCCTGGAATTCGGAGGACACTGGAAAGCACTGCACTTCGCCGCCAGACGTTTCTTTGCTCCTGTCCTGGTTTCCGCTCACGTCCCTGGCGACGAGTGGATGGGCATCGGGAACATTTGGAGAAGCAGCATTCGCGAAATTCATCTCCATACGATTTGCGACGCACCGGGCAAAACCAACGGATTATTGAGTTGGACTCTCTTTCACCTCGATGGCCGCCCGCTGGAGGCCGGAGAAAAGAGCGTTTTTCTCGGGCCACGGACAATCGCACCGGCAAAAGACGCTCGATCTCTCCAAGAACATGAAGACCCACGGTGCGCGCAATATCTGTCTGCGTATCCGGCTCGAGACGGACTATGGGCGATCTCCGAAGACACGGTCTTTCTAACAGCGCCGCGCTTCATGGAGCTTCCCCGCACTCCGATCACCACGACGGTCGAACGCGCTACACAGCGCGAATTTCAGTTGGGATTCCAGTCGCGCGGTTTCCATCATGCCGTTCAGGTCGATTTGCCTGGGAATCGCGCACAGGTTGGGAGACAACTTCTTTGATCTGTATCCTGGGGAGATGCGCAAAGTGCAACTCTGCACGGAAAAGGCCGCGATGCTCGCGGAAATCAAGCGGGCACTATCAATCCGATCGCTCGCAGATACCTATTGAGTTGAAGTTTGCTCTAGAATTTCGCATGTCCTTGCCTGAGAATCCTTGAGTAAGAGGCGTTTGATCTGCGAAAGAACGCATGTGCACGATTCCTTTCAGGAAGCCCTCTCAAAGACGCTGCCGATATTGAAGCGAATCCGTCAGGGATTCGGTCCCTATCCGACCGCATCGGTCGCCTCGCTCGAGAAGCTGAAAATCGGCGAAGCTAGTATTTCCTTGGCCGAGGAGCCTTCGCCCGGCCAGCCATCTCACGCATCGGCGGATTGGACTTTCGAGGCACTGCGCGGGGCGGCGCTCGCCTGCGTCAGATGTCCCCACCTTGTCAGGTCCCGCACTCAGGTCGTTTTTGGCGTTGGGAATCCCAAAGCCGAGCTCATGTTTGTCGGAGAGGCCCCGGGTGCCGAAGAGGATGCCCAGGGCGAACCGTTCGTGGGTCGCGCGGGACAGCTCCTAACCAAGATCATCCAAGCCATGGGCTTTCGGCGTGAGGACGTTTACATCGCCAACGTCCTCAAATGCCGTCCGGACATGCCCGTTGGCGCTCCCGGCAACCGCAAGCCGACGCCAGAGGAAATGCGCACCTGCCTGCCTTGGCTCGAAAAGCAAATTGATTTGATCAAGCCACGGGTGATGGTCGCCCTCGGCGCCACGGCCGTGGAAGGCTTGCTTAGCGCCGCGACCCCGGTAGGCAAAGTGCGTGGGCACTGGCTTGATTTTCACGGAATTCCGGTGATGGCCACCTACCATCCGGCTTATCTGCTCCGCAACCAATCGATGTCGGAAAACGTAAAGGTCTGGGAGGACATGCTTCAGGTGCTTGAGCGACTTGGAAAATCGATCAGCGAGAAGCAACGAAAATTCTTCACAAAAAGCGACTCATGAAGCGAATGCTTTTTAATCGTATGGAAGTGACCGTGAAGGCCGTGCAGGTGTGAGTTTCGCGCAATGCATTTGGCGCGAATGCCTCTGGCAGTTTGCTACCGAAGACTCTGCTCGCACTGTTTGCGGCGAGCGCGCGGATTCGGGTGATCTTCTATCATGATCTCCCAAAAACTGCGGCTTCATTCTCGCCTCGAATCATATCAGCCACTTCGATCCTCCGCTCATCACGCTCTTCTTTCCGCGAAGGATCGATTGGATCGGCATGTCGGACCTCTTTCGTGGGCGGATTCTGCGCCGGCTTTTCTCTGATCTGAATGTGATTCCGATCGAGCGCAACGGTCCCGACCGTGCCGCGTTGCGCATTGCGGTAGGAGACTCAAGGAAGGGCGGGTTGTCGGAATTTTCCCGGAGGGAGGTATCCGCGATGGCGCCGCCTCCATAGTCAGCAACGCCGAAATGAAACAGGGAGTCAGCCTTCTTTTCGCGCTCTCGGACGCGCCGGTCATCCCATGCGTGATCCTTGGGAGCGACCGCCTTTGCAACCCTCGGAGTTGGCTGCCATGGCGCCGCCCGGGAATTTGGATTAGCTACGGCAAGCCTATTTTGCCACTAAGGCATCTGGCTGGCGAAGAAGAAGGATTTCCGCAAGCTATTCGGGTCGGAAATCGTAAAATTGAAGGAGCGCCTCTGCGAGGACTTCAGCCTGACGGAAGCCGATCTGCCACACCCTCCGCGCCACCGCGTGAGAGAGCCATAAATCCGATAGTGCAACCATGAGCAGTCTCGCGGTAAAGCTGACGAAAGAGCGCCACCTTGCAACACGCATGAGGTGCGCTCTTGAAAAGCCCTGGCCTACGCAATCGATGGCGCAATGTGCGGCACGATGAATTTGCTGCAATGGCGCCACAGGGATCAAGTTTGCTCCCAGGAGGAACTTCAATCCTATCTCTCGGCGTGCTCGGTTCTCTCGCGCGAGGAGTTTTATCGAGTGCCTCCGACATCCGGTAAGTGTCGGGATGGAAGGTGCATCGAGTGGGACACACCGGTGCTGAGCGGGTTTCCCGAAAACGACAGAGCACGGAGTGCGCCTGCAACTGGGTCACCAGGGAACCTCGGGACCGACGATTCTTTTGTTGCACGCTCTCATGAGCGCAAGTGATTTTGGATACCTCCGGGTCGCCCGGTGGTTCAACGAACGCGGCTGGAACACTGTTTTTCCTCATCTCCCCTTTCACTATTCGCGCACGCCACGAGGGTGCTTTAACGGCGAGCTCGCGATCACGGCCAACATGATTCACAATGGCGAAACACTCCGGCAAGGCGTGGTCGAGCTCCGTCAGCTTATGGCCATGCTACGGGAAGAAGGTTGCACGGAATTTGGGGTCCTCGGCACAAGCTTCGGCGGCTGGAATGGCGCACTACTGAGTTTCCTTGAAACCGATTTCCGCTTCATCGCGCTCATCCAGCCGATTGTAAACATCGAGCATGCGATCTGGCAAAATCCCGGCTCGGTCTTGATGCGAAGGCTTCTGCGCTCAAGAGGAATCCTGCCTGGCGAAAGCGAACGCCATGCCCATTTAAGCTCTCCGCTTCACGGCATCCCGCTCTGCGGCGGCGACCGCGTTGTCATTACCGCGGGCGTTTATGATAGACTTTCTCCGGCAAGTGATCTTCTCAATCTTAAGCGTCGCTGGTCCGGCGCAAGGCTGCTCGAGGTCAGGCAAGGCCATTTTGGCTATCGCGCACTAAGGGAGACGCTGAAGGAGATCGAGAAGATTTCTGTAGCAAGCCGTGGAAACCCCGTCGATGGGTGCAAGCGCAAAATCCCTCGGAACTTGTCATTTAGGGCTTGCCCTCTGGCACAGAACCCCCTCATTTGCCTTTCTTTCAAGAATGGTCATCGACGAAATAAAGGCATCAAACGGCACGCAGGAGAGCCCGGTTCGAACCGCAAAGAGCGCGAGAACGGGATTTCAAAGCAAAGACCCCGCAATGAACTCTTACGACACGATTATTATCGGCGGGGGTCCAGGCGGTAGCACAGCGGGCAGCACACTGGCTCAAGCCGGAAAGAAGGTCCTTATTCTCGAACGAGAGCGCTTTCCGCGATTTCATATTGGGGAGTCCCTGATCCCATATGCAAACGAGGAGCTTCGAGCCATAGGAGTTTGGGATAAATTGGAGAAAGCGGGCTTCATGCCCAAGCTGGGAGCGGAGTTCGTGCTTGGAAATTCGGAAGCGTCCATCCGCGTCTTGTTCGCCCGTCACCTATCGCCGGATTACGCCAATACATTTCAGGTCGAGCGAGCGCGTTTTGACAAGATCCTGCTTGATCATGCCGAATCATCCGGCTGCGAAGTGTGGCAGCAGACACGCGTCCAGTCTGTCTTAGTGGACGCCGACGGCGCCTCGGTTTTCTGCAGCCGCGGCGGTCAAACGCATGAAGCGCACGCTCGCTGGCTCCTTGACGCAAGCGGACGCGACGCGCTGCTTGGAAAACAGCTCAAGCTTCCAAAAACAGATCTTGGCCTGCCAAAGAAATTTGCAACCTTTGCTCATTTTCACGGCGTGCGCCGAAACGAACCCCCGCCCACGGGCACATCACCGTCGTGCGGCTTGAGATTCGGCTGGTGTTGGCTCATACCGCTGGACGCCGAAAAGACGTCCGTTGGACTCGTACAGACGCTTGAGCATTTCCAGTCATCCGGTTTGGAGCCAGGTGAGTGCTTCGAGCGTCTTGTCGTATCGACGCACGAGCTTCGACGGAGGATGGGCGATGCGGTCCGAATTACCGAGTATCGCTTCGCTGGCGACTATACCTACCGATACCTGCAAAACGCCGGTCCGCGCTGGCTGCTCATCGGTGATGCTGCGGGATTTATCGATCCCATCTTTTCTTCCGGCGTGACGCTTGCCGTGAAATCCGGCGGCCTAGCTGCCCGTGAGGTCCTGACAGCCGATGAAAATCAGACGTCCCTCTCTGTTCGCGCCCAGCGTCGCTACACGCGCCGTGTCGGGCGGATGTGCCGGGTCTTTCTGAAAATGATCAAGATGTTTTACGATGACAGCGGCTTCGAAGTCTTCATGACTCCCGAGCCGCCGATCGACGCCGAGCGCGGCGTCAGCAATCTGGTCGCTGGCAACACGAACCTCGGATGGCGTCTACGTTGCATGGTCTGGGTTTTTTACTTGCTCTGCGCCGTGCAGAGATACCTCCCGGTCGTCCCTCGACTCGCGTTGGCCCAAGGGCCTTTGGATTCCGACTGCACTCCGAAGAGACACTCGCAAGCCTCAGATGGTTGCCGTTGAGGAGTAAAGGGAATCCTGGGTGAAGCGACGGAAGCCAGGGGTGCGGCGACGGTGCTCGCATGACCGGCGATGAGGACATCGCCGCTACATTTGCGCTCACGCTTGCGAAATTAGCTTGCGATAGGTCGCCAGCGCAAGCAGCGGGAAGTGCTGGCGATACATATCGTATTTGAGGTAGAAAACGCAGGGAATCCGGTGCCGGTGGTGTAGTCTTCGGTCCAGGAACCGTCTTCGTTTTGGGTGCGACGGAGATATTCGATACCGCGCTGAATGGAGTCGCGGTTCGGGTCGCCGCGGGCGCAGAGGCCCATAACGGCCCAGGCGGTCTGGCTGGCAGTGCTGGGACCGCGACCTTTGAGCGCAGGGAAGTTGTAGGATCTCGCAGTGTTTCACCCCAGCCGCCGTCGTCGTTCTGGCAACTCTCGAGCCAGTCGCAGCCGCGGCGGATCCATTCCTGCTCCATGTTTTCGCCGATAGCGGCGAGTCCGCGCAGAATTTGCCAGGTGCCATAGATGTAGTTGACTCCCCAGCGTCCGTACCACGATCCGTCGGCTTCCTGGGTGCGACGGATCATAGCCACGGCGCGGCGGACGGCGATACTCTGGCGATCGAAACCAATGGCGCCGAGGAGTTCGAGCACGCGACCGGTGAGATCAGAGCAGGTGGGGTCCAGGATGGCATTGTGGTCGGCGAATGGGACGTGTTCCAGCCAGGGGCGGTGACGTCCTTGTCGAAGGCGGCCCAACCACCGTCCTGGCATTGGAATTCCAGGAGCCACTCCAGGGCGCGGTCAGTTTGATCGCTCCGCTTGGCGGGGTTGGCAGGTGGCACATGCCGCAGCGCCATGAGCACCATCATGGTATCGTCGGTGTCCGGGTAGTATTTGTTTTCGTGCTCGAAGGCCCAGCCACTGGGTTCCACCCCGGGACGTGCACGGCCCAGTCGCCCTTGAAGCGCACTTCTTTCTTCTCCAACCACGCGGCGGATTTCTCTAATGCCGGATGATTTTTCGCGCAGGCCGGATTCGGCGAGGGCGAAGGTGGTGATTGCGCTGTCCCAGACGGGAGAGAGGCAGGGTTGGATCCGAAAATCCCCTGGGTCATCCACGAAGAACCCGGCGAAGTCGCGGTCGGCTTTCTGCACGAGGGATGAGTGTCCGGGTAGCCGAGAGCGCGGAGGGCCATCATCGCATTGAGCATGGCAGGGAAGATGGCGCTGAGGCCTTGGCTTCCCTCGCCCATTCGCTCAACCATCCAGGTTTCGGCGGCCTTAAGGGCCCGCCGGCGGAGAGGTGAATGGGGAATTTGTCGTAGAGTTTGAGGAACTTGTCGCAGCGCAGAGAAGAAGTTCCGCCAAGCCCAGAAACGCGGGTGCCTCTTGAGAGAGAGGTCGGTATTTTCGAGTCCTGCGGGATACAGCTCATGGAGCTGCATGGCAGACGGCAGATGGCGCGTGGGTTTGTAGTGGTTGAGAATCGTAAGCGGCGCGATGATGGCGCGGCTCCACGACGACATCTGGTACAGGTTGAAGAAAAACCAGTTCGGGAAGAGGAAGATTTCCGGCGGGATCGTGGGCAGGTATTTCCACGGAAACTGTCCGAGAAGCGCCGAGGTAGAGTTTTCCGTAGGTGTTTATTTGCGGGATACCTGCCGAGACGGAGGACATTCGCGCGGGCCTCCCTCATCCACGCTGCGTTGGGCGAGTCTCCGGCGAGCTTGAGCGCCAAGTAGGCCTTGACCGAGGCGTTGATTTCGCTCGGACCGCCGATAAAAATGTTCCAGCCGCCGTCCGCGAGCTGGCGGCGACGGATATGGGCGGCGCATTTGGATTGCAGGGAGCTCGTCTACCTTCCCAAGCCAGTGCATGTAGATGACATAGTCGCAGCAAAGGGTGGCATCGGCGAGAAGTTCACCCTCCCAATGGCCGTCGGGTTTTTGAAGGCGAAGCAGGTTTTCCTGAGCGCGTTGGATACATTCCTCGATTGAGACGGGCTCCGGCAAAACGGAGAGAGCCGGAACTTCAAAAGCAAGAACTTTGGAGGCAGCGAGACTCATCGCATATCGGAATTATCTACGACTTACCCAGACTGACACGGATTCAGTCGACTCTGATAAAATCTGGGAAATCTCGCGGATCATTCATGCCGCGGCGGGTTGTCGTCTGGGGGAGGCGTCCGGTTTTGTGGCCGTTTCCGACCGTGACACCATTGAACGGATTGACGGTCGCGCCTTCAGGCGCGGGGCCCGAGGCCTGGGAGCAAAGTTAAAAGCGATGTTGCTGCCAGGTGTCGCCGCGTTTTGCGCAGCGACCCAGTGTGGCGCTGGGCTCGTAACCGCAGTGCACCATGCAGTTTCTCGCAGCGCTTGTCGCGCGCCACACCGTCTACGACGCCGTATTTCTCCCATTCGGTTTTCTCGAGCAGTTCGCGATAGCTCGAATAGTGGCCGTCGGTCATCGAGGTAGCAAGGGGCCTTCCAGCCGCGGATATTACGGTGTCGGGATGGCCCAAGCAGAGCAGGTCAACTCGCGCTTCCCAGCCAAGAAATCGAGGTAGATCGGCGTTCCGAAGAACGTGTAGCGTTCGCCCCACTCGCGGATATTCTTGAACTTCTCCTTGCGTCATCGCGCGCGTCAGGAAGAAATTTTCCGGCTGGAGGTTGAGCCTCTTGCGCATGTCCTCCTTGGCCGAGTCGTAGTCGTAGCCGGGTGAAATGGTGTGGCCGTCCACTCCGAGCCATGAGAGGTAATCGAACATCTGCTCCGAGCTCGGCCATGTCGGTCTCCTTGTAAACGGTGGTGTTGGTCGCGACCTGGTAACCAAGAATTATCGCCATCCGAATTGCGGCAACGCATTCCTTGAAGACCCCTTCGCGCTCCACGATCAAGTCATGCGTGCGCTCCAAACCGTCCAGATGGACGTTCCAGTACATCCACTTCGTGGGAGAGATCACAGGATCGGGCGGCTTTGCCTTCGGCTTCCGAATTTCCTCCGCTTGAGCAGGAGTGACAAGCTCCTCGGAGAGGAGCGTGTTTAGTTTCTGTATCCAACTCACTTTCGGTCCTGCCTGAAGCATGAACGTTGGCGAACTCTTGCGCCATGTAGTCGCGCATTTTTTGCGCATGAACATGCCGTTCGTGCAGATATAGACGATGCGTTTTTGACCTAGCAAACCGCCCACCAGCTCCTCGATTTTGCAGGATAGATGAGCGGTTCGCCTCCGCAAATGGAAATCATCGGCGCTCCGCACTCTTGAGCTGCGCCGAGACAATCCTCGAGGCGCATCACGTCCTTCAGCGATGTTGAATATTCGCGAATCCGACCGCACCCGGTGCAGGTCAGGTTGCAGGTATGCAGGGGCTCAAGCTGCAGAACAGTGGCGAACTTTCTCAACGCCCCGCAGCTTTTTGCCGATGATGAACCTGGCTATCTTCGCCGTCAGGGGCAGCGGGAAACCTCATGGGCCCGGATTAGAAGCAAGCTGCGCGCCTCTGTCAATGTTTCTGGATTAAATTGACCGGCGCCGATCAGGCGGATCGAATACGGGGCGTCGATCCTTTCAAGAATTCTGATGAATATTCACATGGCTGCCGACGAGCTCTTGGATGCGAGCGATCTTTTCGGTATCCCCTGGGAGCGTCTTAACGTTCGTGGAAAGGATCCGGCTTGCGATGGAATAGCTGTCAAGTGGCGAAGCGACTACCGGCAGCGGCGACTCGCCAGACTTTTTGCATGAGACTGCTCGCCGGCTCGATGTCGTCCGATAGCACAATCCCGCAAAACGGGAATGCCTCTTCGGTCGCACGCCTCAATGCCAAGAGGACAATATTCCTCGCGATCGCCCGGCACAACGAGCAGTGTGTTTTCCTTGGCACCGTGAAAGACATTGGCTGAAGCTCATTGCGCCGGATCCTCACGTGGGCCACGCGGTTGCGCATCGTGTCTTCCGCGATGCAGAAAAGTGCCTCTGATGTCCTCGCAGATCTGTTCGAGAGTTGACTGTTCAAGCATGTTATCGCGCGGGATGACCCCGAGCAACTCGAGGCCCAGGCGCTCGAAGTCCGCGCCGGGCGGTATCGGTGATGGATTCGAGTTTTTCCGGAAGCACCTTGTTCATGACAACGCCGATGACCTCGACGTTCTCCTTGTCAAAAAGTGCCTTATTGACCGCCGCTTCGTCGATGGGACGCCCTATGCCTGCGGGGGTGACTAGGATGACCTTGCTGTGCACAAGCCGGGCGACGCGCTGCGTTTGAAAGGTCGAATACGCTCCCCACGCCGGCGTGACCCGTGCCTTCGACGATTGCGAAATCTTTTTCCCAGGCTGCGCGATCGAATGAGTCTTGGATCCGGCGCACGAGCGAATCATGGTTCGCGTGATCGATGTAACGGCGCGTGAATTTGGGCTCGACAGCGATCGGACTCATGTCCTCGATCGGCACCTGGGTGCCAAAGGTCTCGTCGAATCAGCACACCTGTCCTCATCAACGCTTTTTCCCTCGAACTCGATAAATCGCTGGCCGATCCGGCTTGATAAAACCGATCCGGCGGAAGTTTTTGCGGAGGGCGGCATAGAGGCCAAGCGACGTGGTCGTCTTGCCTGTATTCTGTTCCGTGGCTGCAATGAAGATGCGCGGTGTGATCGTGTTCAACGGGAGACTTGACGCGAAGGCGAACTCGTGAGCGGCATCCTGACGCCGGGCTTCGGTCAGACGATGTCCGGTTCGACCACCTCGGGTGGGTAGAGTTTGCGATACTCCACGGCCTGTAGGCCGACCAATGCCGCAACCGCGACAATGTCATCCACCCGCGCTCCGCGCGAAAGGTCGGCCGCAGGGCGAGAGAGACCGAGCAGGAGATCTGACCGTACACGCGCGCGCCAGCGAGATACTGAACGAGCTTGGCGGCGATGTTGCCGCTGTTGAGGTCAGGAAAGATGAGGACGTTTGCCTTCCCCCGACCGTGCTCGGCCCCATCTTGCGCTGAGCAACTTCGGGAACGAGCGCTGCGTCGGCCTGCATCTCGCCGTCCGACCGCGATTTCCACTCCCAACTGCTCAGCAAGGTCGCGCACGATGCGCGACGGCGCGGGCAACCTTCTCCGGTGGACGGTGTCTTGGCGCTGCCCTTCGTAGAAAAGCTGAGGCATGGCGATGCGAGGACGCGTCCCGAAAACTTGCCGCGCGCCACGATGCCAGTCTGAACGGCGATGGAGGCGAAGCTGCTCCACGTCGGGATCCGGCACGACACCGCAGTCCGCGAGAAAAAGCACACCGTCGTCACCGTATTTTTGATCAGGCACTTCGGCGACAAGGCAGGCCGAAACGAACGGAGAGTGAGGGAGCAGCTTGACGAGCTGGATGAGCGGGCGCAAGAGCGCTCCTGAAAACTGTTCACGCCGCCGACCAGCGCGTCCACCTGCCCAAATTGCAGCATCATTGCCGGCGTAGTAGTTGGGATTCGTCATCAGCGCCCGGGTGTCTCTGGCGCCCATTTTCCTGTAACGTTCGATCTTTTCCGAAGCGCTCGCAGAAAACCGGCAGAGTCGGAAGGACGTTTCAGGGTTGACGATGGCGACGTGGTCCAGGCTGACCTTTTCCGCGAATGGCGACGCGCTCGATCACCTCGCGATTTCCGATCAACACCGGAATCCCAACTTTTTTTCGTAGAATGCGTGGCAGGCGCGAACGACGCGCGGATCGTCTCCGTCAGGAAAAACGATGCGTTTCGGATGGCGCCTCTAAGCTTGGCGAAAATCGTATCGATGAAACTCATGGCTGTTGCAGCAGATACCAAGCCTGAAAGAGAATGCCTCCTAAAACAAGATGGAACTGCTTGCCCGTGATCGATGCGCATTCGATTTCCCGCGCCGCCCGCTGATCATGGGTATCGTCAATATCAATGACGATTCGTTCTGTGGCGACGGGCGGGTCGACCACCGATGGGCACTCGAAAAGGCGCGGAAGCTTGTCGCCAAGGGGGCGGATATCATCGATGTCGGCGCTGAGAGCGCGCACCAATCGCCCCGCAATAACGCCCGAAGAGGAATGTGGCCCGCCTGAACCCGTTTCTCGAGCGCTTTCCCATCGCGTGCAACGACCTGGAACAGCGGGACGCGAGCCAGGTCTTTCCTCCCCTGCTGTCCATCAACACATGGCGGCCGGAAGTTGCCGCCGCAGGCGCTGGCATACGGCGGGCACTTGCTCAACGGATCTAAGCGCCCTACAGGATGACCGGAATGCCCGGATTTGCGCACGGGCCGGCGTGGCGTTGGTCATTATGCATTCCGTTGGCTCGCCCAAGATTGCGCATACGCATGTCATTTACCAAGACGCAATCGGCGAGCTGCTGAGCTTTTTCGGGAGAAGATTTCTCTTGCCGAAAGCGCAGGCGTGCCCCCGAGGGAATCGTTCTGGACCCAGGAATCGATTTTGCCGAGCAGGCTGCGGATAACCTGCGCATCTACCGCGAACTCGAAATTCTTCCGCGAATTCGATCGTCCCGATCCTTCTCCCGGTTTCGCGCAAGAGCGTGATTGGAGCGCGTTCTCGGCATTTCCGCCCACGGCGAACGCGATCCAGCCACGGCGGCTTGCATTGTTGCGCGGGTATGCTGCGCGGGGCCTCCATTTTCCGAGTTCACAATGTCGAGATGGCGTGGCGAGTGATCGTGTCCATTCAGCCGCCTGCGCGGGGAATGAAACGCGGCGCCTTCGCAATCCGCCTGTTTCTGGCGGTCATCTTTCTGTATTCCGGACTGGTCAAGGCGTCCGGCAGCGCGCAGTTCGCCATCGCGCTGGCCCCATTTACCTTGATCCCAGAGACCTGATTCGCCCGCTGTCAATCCTCCTGCCTTTTGCCGAGATTGCCGGCGGCGCGCGTTGATTCTGGTTGCCGCGGACCAAACGTATTGGCGCCTGCCTCATTCTGGGATTGTGCCTCGTCTTCTCACGGCCTTGAGTTGGGCCTTGGCCAATGGCATCATTGTGGATTGTTCCTGCTTCGGGGAAGAGCAACGACCGTCATTTGCCAAAATGACCCTTGCGCTCATGCGAGATATGTTCCTGGCAGCCCTCGCATTTATTAAGGTCTCTCTTTGAAGGACAGTTCGCAGGCTTTTGGACGAACAAAATTTCAACAATCAGAATTTCGATCGTAGGGGCGATGTCAGAGGGTGCTCACCTCTCCAAACACTCCGAGCACCGTCCGAAGAATTCCAGCGAATGGCTCAGATTGCCGAAAGCCGTAGTGTTCGGCGACCCTTTGTTCCGTCTCCGCGAGCGGGCAGGGAATGTCAATCACGACGACCTTCCCGCAACCAGTGCAGACGATGTGGTCATAGTGCTTCGACGGATCGTTCAGCTCGTAGTAGCTGCAGGGGCGTTGGAGATTGACCTTGTGCACAAGGTGCAATCGGTCGAGCAAAGCGATCATGCGAAACACGGTGGCATAATCAGGCGCACTGCCTTCTGGCCGCTGCCAGTTCCTGGATCTCCTGAAGGGAAAGCGGTCTTTCCCGCCCTAAAGAGAACGTTCAAAATATTGCGCCGGCCGGCGTGTGATGCGGCATTCCTTCGCCTCGCAGCCGGTTCAAGCATGGCCTCGGCAGAAGAAGGACTGCGCTTCCTCGCTCATGGAGAATCTCTAAGGCAACCGGCGCGCCTCACCTCAACAGGAAGCATCACAGGCGAACGGCAATACCCCGTCGCGCGAGGAATTCCTTCGCCTGGGCGATGCTGTAGGCGCCGAAGTGAAAAATACTGGCAGCCAGGACGGCATCTGCGTTTCCACGCGCAAGAACTTCCGCAAGATGGCTCGAGCTCGCCCGCGCCTCCGCTCGGCAATCACGGAATTTCCACTGCCGCGCTAACCGCAGCGGTAAGCTCGATGTCGTAGCCTCCGCAGGTGCCATCGGCATCCATGCTAGTGAGCAGGATCTCGCCCGCCCCGAGCCGGCGTCACCTCGCGCGCCCAGGCGACGGCGTCGAGGTCCAGTCGGGTTTTCGACCACCGTGCGTGTAAACCCGCCACTTGCCCGGCTGCATCGTGTTTGGCGTCGATGGCGACCACGACGCACTGGTGAGCCGAAATTCTCGGCTGCCTCCGAGACCAGCCTGCGATTTCTTATCGCCGCCGTGTTCACGCTCACCTTGTCCGCGCCCGCCAGGAGCATGGCTCGAAAATCTTCCACGGTGCGAATTCCGCCACCGACGGTCAGCGGCATGAAACACTGCTCCGCCGTGCGCGCGACCACATCCACCATGGTCGCGCGATCGTCGCTCGATGCCGTAATATCGAGGAATACGAGCTCGTCCGCACCTTGCGCATCATAGAGCTTTGGCACACTCGACCGGGTCGCCCGCATCACGAAGGTCAAGGAACTTTCGTGCCCTTTGACAACACGTCCGCCGGTGACGTCGAGACAGGAATTATCCGTTTAGCGAGCACGATATCACCTTTCGTCCGTCCAATGCCGGCAACGCGAGAACTAAATTTGTTGCGTTGACTCCGGCTCTCTTACCTTGCGCAGATTCTGCGGCGCGAGCCGCACGGAACGACTTGGTCATGAAGAAAAAGCAGGAGATCGCGCCGCCACATTCTCAACATCCCTCGCTTCTCGCTTCTTTGTGCAACCTTGGTCATCGCGATTCGTCTCTTGGGGGCTGCGCATCGCCCTATCGGCAGGGCGCCGGGAAGTTCGATACGGTCATCATCGATGCGGGACATGGCGGGCACGACCTCGGCGGCCGGTCGGTTTCCGGCTCTCCGGAAAAAGTCCTGGCACTTGACACAGCCCGGAGGCTGGCGACAATTCTCCGCAGCAAGGGCTTCCGGGTGATCGAAACGCGAACGAGCGACGTTTTTGTATCCGCTGGGATCGCGCACCGCGATCTCCAACTCTACGAGAAGCTGCATCTTCGTGAGCATTCACTACAATTGGGCGCCTCGCAGGGGCGCCCGCGGTATCGAAGTCTATTACTTCAGTCCTCGATCATGGCGCCTCGCCTCCAACATCCTTCCGACAAGCTCGGCCACGCTTACCCCACCTACGACCGCGGAGTCAAACGAAACGATTTCTACGTGCTACGCAAGAACCGACGCCCTGCTGTGCTCTGTGAGCTCGGCTTCCTTTCCAACGCGCAGGACAACCGCTATGCGCAAGGCTCTCTGTATCGCCAACGGCTGGCCGAGTGCGTCGCCGCCGGTATCATCGCGGAACGACAAAGCGCGGGGCGCTAAATAGAGCTACCAAAAGGCAACGCGTCGCTTTCGGCGAATCCTGTCGAGAACCCGACGGACTGATATCACCAGGCGACCCGCAATCCGAAGCTGCCTCCCAAGCTGTGCACGGTGTTGCCATCGAGGTCGTTGGTCCAGCTCAGAGTCGCATAGAGTCCGGACGACTTCGTGGATCTTGATCACGATGCCCCCGCCGGCTTCAAGCGCGGTCGTCCGATGTTCGCTTAAAACCCTGTCGGAACCGCCAAAAACCACTTCGTCATCTCCTTCGAAGCCGTGCCAGAGGCTTTAGCTTTTAGATACTGGCTGCCAGAAGAGCGTCTTCCCTGACGGAAAGGAGCCCTGCAGCCATACGCCCATGCGGCCTGTGAGTTCCTCTGGTGTGCTGAAGCTCGACGGTAGAAAAGCGTCTCTTTCATCGCCCAGCGACAAATGCTGCCAAATCAGCTGCGCCTGTGGCTCGAGGGAGATTTGGCGGGTAAGGGCGAATCGGATATCCGGCCTCGACCGAGGCAGCGATGCTATTTCCAGAGACATCGATGCCGGCACCGAAATTGGAGTTTGCGTCGCCATCGAACCAGAGGCCCGTGAGGACGGTATCGATGTACCAGCCTGTCGGGCCGATGTGGGTCCAGTAGCCGCCAATGCCATAACTGTTGATTCTTTCATGGCCCACATCCTGTTGCTCTCCGATGGCAAAACCGCTCACGTCGCCGGCGGCTTGGGCATAAGCGAAGAACAGTCCGATCCTGTCCACAGGCAGTCGCTCGCAATTTCGAAGCTAACCAGATCGAGGCCTACCTCTAGACGGCGAGGATGCTGCCATCAAATTCCGCTGTGGTTGTTCCCGCCCATTGCCTATCCACCCGCTGGCCCAAGAATCGTCCTCGAACGTCAGGGCGTCGGTTCCGGCGCCGCCGTTGAGCAGGTGGTCGGCGCTAGGATCGCGCTCGTCAGGTTGCGCGGCTTAGCAAATGTCGTTGCCGGTCCCGAGATTGATCGCTCCGGCAATGGTTCCCGCATCGCTCCAGGTGAATCGATCTATTCCCGTCCCGGTGACAATGCCGTTCCCGATTGAATCGCCGGTAACGTTGATCGTATTGTTTCATCCTGCGTATCAACCAAAGCTGGCGCGATATGCAACGGTTCCCATACAGTCAAGCGGCATTACCCCACCCCTGCTGAAACGCCATGCCGGTTCCTTGGCCCCGCCGTCCATTCCCGGCAACACTTGGGTCCGGTAAACGGTTTTCCAACTCGAGCCCAGAGATAAAAGTTGCTTCTGTGGGAGGATCCATTGAAGCTTTGATATGCCCCCTATGGCGATTCTGCAAGCCCGCCCCACTAATACGTGATATCGGGCGTAAGACCGGTTTCCACTCACTCAACGGTGTCGCTCGCGTTACGAGATCATCCACGCATATCCGACAGCACCAAGCAGATCATCCGCGAAGCCGCGAAGAAGCTCCGCTACAAACCGGACGCAATGCTTAATGCGCTCTGCGCGTATCGTCTCATGAAACGTCCACCAACGGGACAGACCGTGATCGCATGGATCACGAACCACCGCGCGCGAACCGGCTGGAGAATGTCCGCCTGCACAAGAGACTATTTCGACGGCGCATCGCAACGCGCAAAGGAGCGCGGCTATCGATTGGAAACGCTATGGCTTCTCTGAACCCGGAATGACTGGGGAACGAATGAGCAGAATCCTTTGACCCGAGGAATCCAAGGCGTCCTCCTGCCACCCCAAGAACATTTGACCAGGATCGACCTAGACTGGGATAGCCTGTCCGCGGTCACATTTGGCATACTCTCGCGCACCCGCGGTTGCACCTCGTATCAAACCACGAATATCGAACCATGGGCACGCTGTTTGCCGAGTTGGAAAAGCGATACTACTCAACGAGTCGGCCTGGTAAATCTGCGAGAGCATGACAAACGAGTCGACAACAATTGGCTGGCCGCCTATCTCGTCGAACAGACCCGCCTTTGAACCGGAAAATCAATTGCCGCCGCTGGTCCTTGAGGAGTGGAATACCAAGACATTCCTGTCATGGGTTGAGCACTTTCGGCCGGATGCAATTGTAACGAGGCTTCCGGAGGTCCTTCTAAGTCTCAGGCGTGCTGGTTACAACGTCCCCGATGACGACGTCGGCGTCGCTTACCACACGCTGGACGAAAAGAGTCGCTGCTTTCGGCATGAAGAAAAACTCCTTCCAGATCGGAGTTATGGCGATTGATCTACTAATCGACATGCTTCATCGAAACGAACGCGGAATCCCAGGCCGCCCATACTTGCTCGATGGTTGAAGGCTCCTGGGTGAGGGCAAACACACTGCGCAGCTCGCCCGAGCCTTGCGCATCACCACTTGATACACACCCCATCGGTCAGTCAACAGTTTGACCGAGAAATGGTTTTGGCCGCCGAATCGGGGATATATGCTCTATCGACTCATCAGACTCAAAATGAACACCCTGAACCTTCTTCAGGTGGAACGTGTCTGCAGACGATTGCACGCATTTCGCTCGAGAACGAAAAGCTACTTTTGTGATTTGATGGCGAAATGGGCGACGCGGACTTCGGAAAATCCATTGGCGACGGTTTTCGCGCCGTGCTGAGCGAACTGCCTTCGATCGATCAGGGCTGACATAGGAACCTTCCTCATTAAGGTAGGCACCGTGTTCGCGTCACATGCCGGCGGCACGTCCGGACCGATTTGGGGCACGGCATTTCTTAAGGCCGGTTTGAAAGTCCAAAGGTAAGACCGAACTTACAGCGGGCTGACCTCGTCGAAATGGGACGAGCCGCCGTGCAGGGATGATGGCTCGCGGCAGCGCGCAGATCGGCGACAAGACGCTGCTCGATGCGATCGTTCCGGCCTTGGATAAGATCGAACAACTCTCTCAGAATGGGCGGCACGACCTTGAAGCCGCGTTTCATGCCGCATCCGAGGTCGCAACAGCTGCCATCGAAGGAACTCGCAACTGGCCTGCAAAGCGGGCCGTCAATCCTACGCCGGTGACCGCATCGATCGGCACGCTCGATCCTGGAATCGTCGCTGTAGCGATGATGCTGACGGCGGTCGCCAATGATTTCGATCAGATTTCGCGAGCTAACAAACCGCGCATAAATTCCAAGAATTTCCACTTCAATCCTCCAAGTCAGAAACCCATTCCCCCACAACCATGAATAAATTCGTTAATTCCCTGGACAACTTCGTAGCTGAGATGCTGGAAGGCATCGCGCTCGCGAATCCCGAACAAGCTCGAGCATATGCCACGCTACAACATCATCCACCGCGCTGATCGACCCAATGACGACTTTGTGTCGATCATCCAGTGTTCCGGTAGCGGCCATGAGCCCGTCGCACGTGATGGCAGTCGGGCCCGGTATGCTGGATGCTAGCGTGTCCCGGCAATGTGTTCGCTGCCCACTGATGGACTACGTGCCTCGAATGCACGAAGTTGATGAACTCGAAGAAAGGCGTGCTACATCTCATCAACAATTACACTCGGCGATCGCGCCGCTTGGGACATGGCGCGGAGAACTCGCAGAAGCCGAAGAAATCAAGATCGGCGTTGTCTTGGTCAATGATGACGTCGCAGTGATGAACAGTGCATACACCGTCGGCCGCCGCGGTGTTGCCGGGAACTTTTTCGTGATCAAGGCGTGCGGCGCTGCAGCTGCAACAGGCGCCAGTCTCGAAGATCTCGTGAAGCTAGGTGAGAAAGTCGTCAGCGTCGTGCGAACGATGGGCGTTGCCATTTCCGGCTGTCGGCCTCCCGGAAAAGATAAACCGATTTTCGAACTCGCCGAGGGCGAAATGGAGATGGGAGTAGGCATTCACGGCGAGAAGGGGCGCCGCCGCGACAAGCTTCCGAACGCCGATGCCGTGGTGGACGAGTTATTCGACGCCACCTCGAAAGACCTGCCCTTTAACAATGGCGATAATGTCGGACTGATGATCAATGGCCTCGGTGGCACCCCCGCCGAGTGAGCTTTCGTGCTCTTACCGCCGCGCGGCTTTGCGCTGTAAGGACGCGGGACTCAACGTCATCAGAAATTATGTCGGTGAATATTGTACTCTCGCTCGAGATGGCAGGTTTCTCGCTGACTCTGATCCGCCTCGACGACGAACTCACCCGCCTTCTCGACGCGCCAGCCGATGTTGCTTGGCGAGTCTTCTAAGAAAAACCTAACCACGGAGGGTTCCGATGCCAGCGGTATCTCTAAAAGAAATCTTACAACCGGCCTTTGAGGCCAGATACGGTGTAGGCGCGTTCAATATCGTAAACGACCTCACGATGGCGGCGGTCTTGGATGCCGCCGCGGAAACAAAATCCCCGGTGATCATCCAGGTCTCGGTGAAGACGGTGAAAATGTGGGGAGCGAAACTGCTTCAACAGATGTTCGTGGAAATGGCTTCCCACCGACCTGTTCCGGCAACGTTGCACCTGGATCATTGTCCGGATGTCGAGATGATCAAAACGTGCCTCGATGCGGACTGGAATTCGGCTCTGTTCGACGCCTCGAGCTTGAGCTACCAGGATAACCTCCGCCTATGCAAAGAAGTTGTTGCTTATGCCAAGAAGCATGACGCAGGCGTTGAGGGCGAGCTCGAGGCAGTCCGAGGAATTGAGGACGACGTTGGGAGCGACGTCGAAGGGGAATTAGTCCCCGTCGACCGGTGCGTCGAATTCATCGAGGCCACAGGGATCGACTGTTTCGCGCCCGCGATCGGCACAGCCCATGGGCCTGTACAAGACCGGAGCCGAAAATCAATTTCGAACGGGTGGAAGCGATCGTCGCCGAGTGCCCGACGCCGATTGTGCTCCACGGCGGCACGGGGCTTTCCAACGAAACTTTCAAGAAGCTCATCGCCGCCGGCTGCGCCAAAGTGAACATATCCGACGATGTTGAAAATTACCTTTGCCGATAGCTTTAAGAACTATCTCGAGGCAAAGCCAGAAAGAATATGACCCGATGAAGCTCCAGAAAGCGCGTTCACGACAGATATCGTGAAGATGGCGCAAGCGGGTTTATGGAAACTCTTTGGCAGCGCCGGGCGAGCGTGAAGAGCCTATGGAGCGAGGCCTGATTTTCGACTGCGACGGTGTCCTGGCAGACACCGAACTCCACGGACATCTCGTGGCGTTTAACCAAATGTGGAACAAGCTCGGTGTCAGCTGGAAGTGGTCGCCCGAACAATACGGTGAAAAGCTAAAAATCGGCGGCGGCAAGGAGCGGATGGCGAGCCTGTTTTCGGAGGAGGGGTTTCGACGGGTTTTTGCTGCACCGAAAAGGGAGGAAGACCGCAAAGCTCTTTATCGCAAGTTGGCACAAGGAGAAACGGCCATTTACAAAGAGATCATCTCGTCGGAGCAATCCCGCCGCGATCGGTATCAAAGAGAATCGTGGAGGCCGCTCTCGCCGCCGGTTGGAAGCTGGCCGCAGCATCGACTTCGCTAAGCCCTCCTCTGTGGAAGCCGTGCTGATCCACGCCGTTGGCGAGGCCACCGCCGAAACATTTACAGTCCTTGCTGGCGACGTCGTCCCGGCAAAGAAGCCGGCACTTCCCGGACATCTACCTGCTCACAGTCAAACAGTATGGAATCGATCCGGAAAATTGCGTTGCGGTTGAAGATTCCCGGAACGGTCTGTTGTCCGCCCATTCCGCCGGAATCGAGGTGCTCGCGTAACAACTAGCAGCTTCACCAAGGATGAGGATTTTTCGGAGGCGCGACTCGTGGTTTCAGCTTTGGGCGACCCAAAGGGCGAACGGTCGACTGTCTTTGCGAACCGGATCGGGCGCTCCGGTCGGAGATGCGTGACACTGGAGGATGTCGCAGCCAGTCCTCTCAGCGTGAGAGCTAGGAGACTACTGAAAAACCCGCGTATGCCACGTTGCTGTCAATTTTCGGAAGATCGCAAGGAGCCAAGCGCCGGCTTGATGGGGTGTGGGGTCCCCACAAAGCCGCGGTGCTACGGACCAGCTTGGCGACATGGCGAGGGCCGAAAATTGGCGCAACCTTGGTGGGAAGAAAGGGTCCCACCCCTTTCTAGGCGTGAGCCCTTCGGCCTTCGCAAAGTCTGCAGGAATTGACGGCCGATCTTCCGCGTTGCCGGCGAGGCGTTCGACGTTGTCTCCGACAATCGCTAGGTTTACATCGCAGGGGCCATCACTCGGCACTGTCCGTCCATCTCCAGGAACCGTGCTCAGAACGTCCCGCTGGACGCAAAATCGCACGTCCTCTCTGAGCTCAGGGCGTGAGAGCAAGCGCCGGCCATTGCGCGATTGAGAGACAGCTGCCAACAGATCTTGCCTCTCCTGGCAGAACAGCTTGCGTGCGATGAGCGCCGAATCAGAAACACTCCCTCCGCTCCACTTGACCCAAAGCAAATCGCAAAGTGCGCCGGCGCAAAGGGCATCCTCGTATGCCGACTCCTCTTCCGTGCCGCTGCACACGCAAGAATGAGACGAGCCGAGCTTCTTTGTCGAGGCAATCCGCCGTCGCCCGCAGGTTCAGGAACGAAGCCACGAGAACCTTTTTCGCATGGGCGCACGCTCGCAAAGCTCGCGTTCCGTTCGTCGTTGTCATGACGATGGTTTTCCCGCCAACGACCTCCTTCTTGAACTCGCGCGGGGAATTCCCAAATCAAATGCGATGCCTCCGGTTAGATTCACCGGAATGCGCACTCCCTCGCGTTCGCCGGCGAGAAGCACGTCGGCCTGCTGCGAACGAATCTGAGCGCTTCCGGAATTCCCGTCACTGGAATGATAACCTCGGCGCCGTTGCTCAGAGCGGTGACCATGCTGCTTGTCGCGCGCAAGACATCGAACACAACGCACACCGTCGCGCTCAAATCGAGCCGAACGAGCGCCGCAAATTCGGCAGGAGAAAACAGGACCTCGAGACTTCTCATCCGTTCTCAGACCTGTTTTCGTGTTTCATGTTGATCATAGACCTTTGCCTTCAGGGTCATCGACATGCCGATAACTTCGGCGTGACGCTGGCACATCGACTAATTCAACGTTGTCATTAAGGCTTCGGTAGATGAACTCGGCGCGAGAACTCAACCTCGTTTTCCTCCAGTCCATGCAGAATAAGCGGACCGGCAAACCCGATGTTTTTGAGGCATCGAAGGTAATATACAAAATCGAGAATACCCTTCCCAGCGGCGCACGGCTGAAAGTCATGGCTCCGATCTTTAGCGTGCGCGAATCGCGATCGCATCACCCAATAAGCCAAAACTCCTCGTTCAGGACTTCCTTCTGATTGCATCCGGGATGAACTAAGTTGGCTGGATCGATGACAATCCGTAAGCGAGGATTCCGCATCTCGTCGAGGAGTTTCCGGGCGCGGCTAGCCGAGTTGACGACGTTCTCGCTTTCGGGCTCGATGGCCACGATCAAAGCTGTGTTTCTCGGCGGCAATCAGGCAGGACTCGGTGGATCGAACCATGTCGCCCCAAGCCTCTTTCGAGTCGTTCGCGGAATGCCATTTCCACATGTCAACCGGGTCCCGGGTTCCCGTGCATAGCGTGATCACGGGGATGCGAAGCCGAGCCGTGACTTCACACAGGATTTCGAATTTCATCGAGTTGTCACTCCGAATTGCAGGATCGGGGTGAGCCATGTTGAACGTCCCGGACATCGCCGCCAGTTCGACGCTCGTGCATGTTCTGCCGAGCCCGTTATCCGCTGAACCAGCTCGGATGACACGTTTGCCGGAAGAGTTTCGACGCCGACGCAAGACAGATTGAATTGCGCGGAATTGATTCCATAGCCAGCGATTGCTGCAAACAGCTCCTCTATCGTTGGTCGGCGAAACGTCTTAGCGAAAATCCCGATCTTCATCAAATAGCTCCCGTGACGTCGGCCACTGTGACCGCTTCTCCCGTTTGGACGGAAAGCTGGATGGCTCGAAGCGTCTGAATAGCCGCCAAACCATCTGTCAATCCCGGCCGCGGGAAACTGTCGTCGCCACGAACGGCGTCAGCGAGATGACTCCGCCTGCAATCGATAGAAATGGGCATCCTCGCCAAGGACGCGCTTGAATTCACCATCTTGAAGTGAAAGGCATTCCACTTCGCCAGACAGCCGATACCACGGATTAAAGATCTTGCCCAGGACGCTGCCAAACTCGCCGTATATCTGAAAGCCTTCGTGCCATCCCATCCCGCACGGACAAGAGTGATGGTCGAGATGGCCAACGGCTGCCATCGGCAAAGTCTGTCGAAACAAACCAGCAATAGGCATCATACTTCTGCACCAATTTGGCATTCACCCGGATGATCTCACCGCCCAGAAAACCGTGCGGTATCAACCAGGTGACCTGCCATGGCCCAGGAGATAATAGGAATCACGCTTCAGCTTTGGGGTCGCCTCGAGGCGCGCTTCGCTTTGGCGCTCTTTACGATCAACGGCTGCAAATTGTCGGTTTCGGTATATCGGGAAGTTGAATCGCAATACCAGGCTTTGAGCGCAAGTCGGGTTCCCATCTCCTCGGTCAATGAAGCGACGTGCAAACGCTATACCGGGATCGAATCGCTTCATGTTGCCAACCCGAAGGATTAAATTTCGGGCTGGCATGTTTCACTTTGCGGAGATGGACGCATTCCTCAACACTGACGCCCATGCGGCTTTTCGACAAGCACGTGCTTGCCGGCTTCAATTGCCTCGAACGGCGGCAGAGACGTGAAACTGATCGGCGATGCCGACGATCACCCTTCGACCTTGGATCCGCCAGCATCTCCTCGTATCGGCTGATAGGCCACCCTCAGGCTCCCAGACCTGCCGTCATCCTGTTCCGCAAGTCGTCCGCCGCATCACAGATTGCGTATAGGCGGGCGTTTCGCGCTTTCTGGCAACCCTCGAAATGGGCGGCTTGAGCGATCATCCCGCATCCAAGGACGCCGATTCGAACAGGGTTCTCTTTTTCATTTGCTTTCGGCATGCAGCGCGTATCTCCGTTTACAAGCGCGTTTATTTACGCATTTGGCGCAATTTCTTTCACTTCGCGGAGTCAGAGTTCGGCTCATTTGCTTCCTCGAGCGTGCGTTTAGGCAGTGGATGAGCTTTTCTCGTGCCCGAAGCGAGACTCGAAGTTGGGATAGACTCCGCTTGACAGGATGATCTCCGCCACCGTCTTAATTGCGTCACGCTTTCTGATCCTTCCTGCCGCAACGAGGACGCCGACGGCGGCAGTCTGCAAATTGGAATCCGACCGACCGTCAGACGCTAAAAGGCATGGGCGGCTAGCGACAAGGGTTGGGATCCAGGGGAAGCCGTTCGTGGTATGATAAGAGTTGCCTGTTGCGTCTCTCGCAGCGCTCGTCCGTGAACGGTTGCGCGGAATTGATTTGTTTCAAAATAGGCGCCCTGGAATCCCAGATTCAAGACAGATATCGGTTGTCCATGTGATTTCGATAACAGCCAAATTCGAGCACTATCGTATACGCTCGTTCTTTTTCATTTGACAACCGAATAGTTATGATTGAGATACCCTCTCATGGCAACCATTTTCCCCGGCTAGACTGTGCGCAAGGATTTTATCCCCCATTTTTGCCGCCGAGAGACAAGCTAAGATCGCCGGCGCTTGTCGCGAGCCGCGGAAGGGTCCATGTGGAGGGGAACTGGCGTCGCTCTTCAAGTCACGTCAACCCACGTTGCGGAAAGATCTTAATATCTTGGAGCATCAGGTCTGCTGAAGCGAACCCACGGCGGCGCGCTCAGCACTGGGCGCCGGCAGAACGAGATGTCATGGTGCGGTTCGTCCAGAACGTCGAGGCCAAGCAAGCGGATCGGGCGGGCCTGTTGTGACTTACTTGAGGCTGGCGAGGCGATTTTCCTGACTGCGGGACAACTACGCACCACATCGCCCAACAGTTGGCGACGCGGGTGCATCTGACGGTGCTCACGAACTCACCGAGCATCGCTGAGTGTTTGGCGGACGCTGGTGGAATAACCCATATCCTGCTCGGAGGACATATGCGCCGACAGAGCGGCGGCGTTTCCGGACCGCTCGCATTAGAGATTGTCAATCACTTCTCGATTGCAACTGCGTTCATTGGTGTGAGCGGGATCACGGACGAGGCGATCACCGTGGCGGATCCAACGAGGCGCGGCTCAGGGCCGCAATCATTAAACAGCCCAGAAAGTGATTCTTCCGCTGGACCATACCAAGATTGGCGTCTTTGATTTTGCCAGAGTTTGCGGGCCGGGAGATATCGACATCATCGTGACGGATTCTGCCAACGACGACTTGAGGCGCATTAGCAAAGATCACGACATTAAGTTGCGAGAAGCCAACCCATAACTGCGCATGAAATCGTCAAAAACACCACTCTCCGCGGAACGGAACAGTCGTGAGATTCGTCTTTGGGCACAACCAAGCTAGCGATAGTTCAAGATATGATCAAACAAATAGAAGAAGGTTCCGCAAAATCCGGGCCGAAAGTGGAATTTCCACAAGCGGGCGATTCCCAAATAGACCCAATTCGCAAACGTTTGAAATCGCGCGGTCTGCCATACTCAAAGCTGGAGCCCTTGCCAACGAATACTTCGGACGCATCGAGACTCTCACGGTGAAGAGCAAGGTGTCTGCATGACTTGGTGAGCGAAGCAGACTTGAACACGGAACTCCTTATCCGCGACAGCTTCGAAAGGGGTTTCAGAAGACGCCTTTCTCGGTGAAGAGAAGCGGACATGCCGAGTTCCAGGCACGGCGCGGTGTGTGGGTCGTCGATCCTATCGATGGGACACAACCCTTCCTGAGCGGGATACCCAACTGGTGCATTTCAATCGCCTACGTGCTGGACGGAAAGCTCGAATTCGGCTTGGTGTATAACCCGCCGTGCAATGAACTCTTCGCAGGGGAAGGGCATTTCCGGCGACCGTCAATGGCAGGTCCATCGCAGTTCATGCGGGAACCGACCTCTCGGCGGGTCTTGTGAGTATCGGTTTCTCTCCACGATCCTCCACATCTCGCTTCTGATCGACTTACGACGCATTGACTCTTGGAGCAGGAAGGAATGTTTTTCCGGAAATGGATCAGGTGCCCTATCTCTCTGACTCCACGTCGCGGGTGGACGACTTCTTGGTCATGTTGAGCCGCACATGCACTCGTGGGATTGTCCTGGGTGCCATCGCCCATCATCGAGGCCGCAGGAGGACACGAGTGAACCGCGATTCCCTGGTCGGTGATGCGTTGCCGCATGGCGATCGAAGGTAGTCGCAGGAGCGCCAGCCGTGTTTGAGCAATTACATTCGCTGCTCGGTTGCGAAGATTAAACAAATTAGGGAACAGCGCGCCAGTCCATGAGCGCGGGCATCTGCTACCACTGCCCGGACGGTTGCGGGCTCGCTCTCACAAAGTGGGCTTGGTGAGGGCCTGCCTGTCCTTTAGCAACATGGCTTGGGAGCTGACCATGGGCAGCCTGCCGAAGTGTTTGCATTTCCTCCTCTAGCCCGGTATCTGCCGCATCACTCCCTGGAGTGCCGTGGTCACGGTGCTTCTGAACTCTGGCGATCCCAGGCGAACGCGCTCTCGATTGGATGCTTCACTGCGGATGCAGTGGCGCTTCTCGATCACCCGGAAATCGATCAGGCTGTCGCTGGTGGCATCTCCTCGGTGCCGGCGATTGCGCTTCAGTTGGGGAGCACTCCGGGCACCGCCGATAGTCATGCCGGCCTACTCCCACCGGGTCGTCGGCTTGGTGGATGCCCCCATCTCTTATCTTGAAACGATGGCCCCGTGTCTGCGATCCACCGTATGCGCAGCGCCGCTGCGGGAGGATTACGGAGCAGGAGAGAAGGTGCTCGCCGGTTCGAGACATCGCAGACGCACCGGTTTCTGCTGAGCCGTTCTCGCCAGATAACAATGCCAGATCGCTGCGCGGGCAGCTTCACTCGCCCCAATCCAGAGAGCACACGATCGCGTTGCTATCACGCATCCCTCGGGACACGCCAGGAATTAGCAGTGAGGATGTTCAGAAGCAACCGGTCGAGATGCCATGCGCTGATTGTTCGTTAATGCGCAGGACTACGTGCATCCTCTTGTCCCAGCGGCGAAAGATTGCAGGCTCGTATTGCCCAACGCTACTCTACGGACTATCGCCGCAAAGTCGATTAACAGGAGACAGATATATTGTCGAGTTTAAACATGCGTTGGCCGGGGTTCTTACGAAGCTGAGGTAGTGGTGCGGACGCCACGATCTCTCGTCGTCGATATTGGGGCGCGAATGTCAAAGGTCGGCTTCACGGTTGACGGAGCGCCGCACGACCACGTCTTCGGCTGTTACCGTCTGATGAAGTGACGCAAACCTGAAATCCGGTTTCCGGACTTGCGGGTGGGGTTGCATCCCGGTCTCGCCATAGGCGATGCTTTCTGAAGCGGAGAGTGTCTCCTTTCAATACGCTTTCAAGCTCGCGACGTCTCAGCTTCGTCCGGACGAAGAATCTTTTCGCTGGTCCTGGCCAGAGTCGAGCGCGACACGAGAGAAGAGCCGGCCCGACTGCGAAAGCCAATAGTTCATCGGGCCTCCCGGATATGCCGTAAGCCGCGTCCTGATCAAGCGCGCTTAAGCGCCGTTTTTACTGTGGTAAAGCTCGGCGGTATCACCTACGGCCTGCACAGGAGGCGGAGTTCCCTTCCTTGAGCCTAAGACCTTGAAGAAAGCCGTGTCCACCGGGCCGGGACAGAGCGCGAGGACGCGCGCGCGTTGCGGGAGGAAGCCGGGCCCAAAGAGCCTCTGCAGCGAGATGAACGAGGCGACGCCTTTCGTATGGCACCATAGACTGCCATGTGGGGTGTGAGGCTGGAATCTCTGCCATGCATCACCGCAACGTTGACGCTTCCCTGCCCCGCGCTGCGACCGTACGCGGTAGTAGAAGAGCCGCGCGAGTATCGCCGGAGAGAGAATGCATTCGTAGAGAATCTGCGCCATCGGTAGCTGCGTCGCCGAAATCACCGGGAGATCATCGAAAAGGGCAAGGATGTGGAGTTTCTCGAATCGGTGACCTGGTTTCGGTGCCATTTAATGTGGCTTGTGGTGGAAGGTGCCGCACGTGCAGGGAAGGTCAATACGGGCGTCTGCCTCAACGTCAACCCTTCGCGCGCGGGCGGAGCCTATGGCTATGTGGACATGGGCGGATGGGTCGGAGGCCAGGCCAAGTATGTGATGGTGCCGTACGCGGATTTCAACCTGCTCAAATCCCCGACAAGGAACAAGCCATGGCCGAAGATCAAGGATTTGACTTGCTTGAGCGACATCTTCCCGACGGGATTTCATGGCGCGGTGATGGCTGGCGTGGGTCCCGGCTCCAGCGTTTATATCGCGGGGCCGGTCCTGTCGGCATGGCTGCCGCGGCGATCAGCACGATTGCTCGGCGCAGCTGTGGTGATGGTGGGTGACACGAACAAGGAACGGCTGGATCATGTCAGGAAGGTCGGTTTTGAACCGATTGATTTGACCGTCTCCGGACCGCCTGGGGGATCTGGTGGAAGCGGTCCTCGGCGTTCCGGAGGTGGATTGCGCCGTGGACTGTGTGTGGATTCGAAGCCCGTGGCCATGGAGCAAGCCATGTGGCGGAGGCCCCCGCGACGGTTCTTAACAGCCTTATGCAAATTACCAGGGCAGCCGGCGCGATCGGCATCCCAGGGCTCTATGTGACGGAGGATCCCGGCGCGAAAGACGAATCGGCCGAGGCAAGGCGCCCTGTCTCTTCGACTTCGGGCTCGGCTGGGCCAAGAGCCATTCCTTCCACACCGGTCAGACGACGGTGCTCAAATACAACCGCAGCTTGATGCAGGCGATTCTCTGGGATCGCGTGCAGATTGCCAAGATCGTCAACGTTCAGGTGATCTCCTCGAGGAGGCTCCGGCCGGTTACTATAGGGATTTCGACAAGGGAGCCGCCAAGAAATTCGTTCTGGATCCTCACGAGGAACTCCGCAAGGCTGCATAACGATCTTCCGATCTTCATCTTTCTCTGGACCCGGTGAGCAGGGCCGGCTGCTGCTGAAGGCTGGACCCTCTACGATACCGCGCCACACGGTTTTCGCCCGGCCAGGCTCACACCAGCCGAACTCGAAAGCGGCTACCGACGGGCCCACCGCAAGTTCGTATGAATGGTCGGTGATCTTTCGGGGGTGTGAGAGCGCACGGACTATGAATCATTCACCGAAAAATAAACGCGCTCTTGTTACTGGAGGCAGCCGGGGCATCGGAAGCGGCCATCGTCAAACATCTAGCCACCGAAGGCGCGCATGTCGCGCTGACCTATAGCAGTTCGCCCAATTTCAAGCTAGAGGACTTTGACCGGACGCCAGCCGTCAACGTGCGGGCGGTGTTCGTCGCCTCGCAAGCAGCGGTCAAGCACATGAAGGAAGGCGGGCGCATCATCAATATTCGGAGCACGAATGCTGAACGCATGCCCTTCGAAGGTGGCGGGTTACATCACGGGTGCGAAGCCTGATGATTGATTGAGGATTCAGCGCATAAGGGGATGCTATTCAGCGGGGTTGGGCATCGGAGGACGCGGTAGACATCGATAGTCTGGAAAAACGCCTCCGCGACGCCACGAGCACAACTCACAGAGTCAAGAGTCCGCCCCGCGACAAGTGTGCGCGCTGGGTCAGAGTGCCGCACGTGCATCCCCGCAACGCTGGTAATCGCTGCGCTGCGGGTAGTGGTTTTCTCAATGGCTAATTCAGTTCAACCAGCATGATCGCATGATGCGGCCACGCACAGAAACAGGTGCGGCGTTTCCGCATCGGAACAAACTACGAAACGAAACATGAATAACACATCCTCGCCTTTGAAGGCGTACAACAAGCTGCGATAAGACGAACGACCCTTACGACATTCACTTTGGGCTGCGCGTAAAGAGTTATCGCGATACGCCAGCGTTGCTCCGCGGCAAGGGCTTCCGCGACGATGTTACCGACGGCGACCTCCGAAAGATGCACAGGCGGACCTACAGTTGCCGGTCCAGCTGGCTTCACGGGCACAATGGTGTTAATTCGCACCCAGCGGACCCGCTGGTCCAGCCAAGCACTGCATCAAGACCTGTTGTCCACAATGTCCAGCCAGGAATTACTAATGGTGTTACCTACACCATGACTCAAGCTGGAGCCAATGGGTACTAAGGACCTCCAGGTATTTGGTACCATGACCTGCTGGTCTTAAGCTGGAGCCATTGGTACCCAAGGACCCCAGTGGTCCAAGCTAAGCTAATGCGCTAATGAAACATTTGGCATCAAGGTGACTCCAAGTGGTCCAGCTGAGCCAATGTACTTAAGGACTCAAGTTAGTCCACACTGGTCCGTTGGTGAACGGTACCAATGGTGTTAACGTGGCACTCAAGGACCTGCTGGAGCCATCGGTACTCCAAGGACCGCTCGGTCCGTTTTGAGCCAATGGCATTATCTGGTATCAACGGGTACTCCAAGGTCCAATTCGGTTTATACAGTTCTGCTGGTTAATGGCAATTCTAAGGACCTCCAGGTGCGTTAATGGCATCGAAGGACCTGCTGGATGCCTAATGGTTCCCAAGGACCTCCAGGTGTTAATGGTACTCAAGCGACCTGCTGTGGATTTACGCATCGGTTAAGGACCGCCTGGTCCGTTGGCTTTAATGGCACTAACGGTATCAACGGGCACCCAAGGTCCACCTGGTTTACAAGGCCCTGCTGCTTCAATGGCACCAAGGACCTCCAGGTGTTAATGTACTCAAGGACCTGCTGGAGCCAATGGCACCCAAGGACCTCCAGGTGTTAATGGGTACTGGGCGACCTGCTGGTCCAGCTGGAACTAACGTACCCAAGGACCTGCTGGTCCACAAGGTCCAGCCAGTGAACGGGCAATTGAATGGTGTTAACGGCACTCACGATCGTTGGAGCTTCATCGGCACCGGGCGACCGCCTGGTCCAGCCGGGCTTCAATGGCACTCCATGACCTCCAGGTGCGTTAACGGCATCTGGCGACCGCCCGGTCCAGCCGGAGCCACCGGGTACCCGCTGACCGCCTGGTCCAGCTGGAGCCATCGGGCACCATGACCGCCTGGTCCAGCTGGATTAATGGGCACCTGGCGACCGCCTGGTCCAGCTGGTTTACGTACCCAAGCGACTGTCTGGTCCACAGGGTCCCCTGGAATAAATGTACAGGTCTTCCTACTCCAATTACTATGACAGAACGAACAGCATTACGCAATGACTACACAAGGCACAATAGAGTCTCGACTGCATTATGCAACTCAATGAAGTTAAAACCGAGGCGGTTTCACGGAAATCCGCCTCAAATGTGGATATTCTATCAAGTCAGAAAAGTGGAAATGGATGGACAGTAACCGCTAGTGGTCCGAATAACGCGAATTTCCGCACCGAACGTCTGCAAGTATCATGATCCGACACAAGTTAATAAATTAATTGCAAATGTTTAAAGTCAAAGTGCGAGGGTTCAAGATTCTCAATACTAGTATGCGCTACAGATGAATTACCAAATGTTGGAAGAGCCTTTAATTACGACCCTTACCTGAATCGTTTCCCTTGCTTCCTTGTTAGCAGTCTTTCAGGCAATACGATTGTATAGTGTAATTATCATTGGGCAAAGTGTCAGGATCTGCTGAAACTTTTAACCATATTATCGCGGTAAATTAGGGTCTAATAGTTTAAGTAAATACTTCAAAATACCTTAACGTTACTAGATAAGGATCTATGATAATCATAAACATTAAACTATTTTTTTTTTATCCTACGAGAGATATTTCAATGACAATGGGGAGAAATGTACTGACGAATTATAATAAATCACTTATTCCTGGAAAGATATTAGCGTAAGACATACCTTTAGGAGCATCGCTTTGCAGCACGTAGAATTCAAGTATTAATCTAAGTCCCAAACAAGAATCGACTTCTTCAGAATGCAAATGATAAAGTATGAATATTGATGCTGTTGAAATTATGGGATTCTCGCAATTATCTTCTGTCACTGCACATTGAGCAAATGCAGTGGTAGGGTACTCACTAAATATGATTGAATTCAGAACAATCCAAGAATTACACCTATCGTCAAAAAATGCCATTTTTAGGGAAAATTGTCAGGATTAACCCTTGCCAAAGGTTTTTATAACTACATTCCGGATTAAAAAGCGCATAGATGACGACTATAGTAGATTCAATAAGAAAACATCAGAAGTTGATTGTTCTAGGAGTGTTTCTCGCAGTAACTATAATATTGTATATACTCCTGTCGATCAAATTGCAATTTGCAATTCACCATCGAGGCGGAAGTGAGGAATTGCGTGCTGAGCCGTTGAGCATGTCCAAAACACTAGAGACAGAATTGCTCGCTAAAAACACACATATTCCTCCTTGACGTAAGGGCAAGCAGATGCTCACTTAGCAGATACAGCATTCACCTTTCCTTTGCCCTCCAGGGCTTATTTTTGTTTGAATAGAAGTCATTTGGGCATCAATTTTATCTAATAGCAAATACTTTTTTGACCGGATTGTTTTATAAAAATAATTAATGAACATATTGGGCCTGATCAAAGAAAGCAGGTGATCTTTTAGGATCAGCAAAAATTGAACCACTTCTTTATATTTATTGTTCCAACAGCATCGAGTTGTCGCTAATGCTGATCAATACCAACCATATTCCTTTCTTTGATTGTATTTTTCTTTATTGCAAACCATATCTATGAGCCATCACAATTGACGCCAAACAGGCTGTCATTAACTCTTAGCAATATACTACCATACAACGGATCAGTTATGGCTTAATGCAAGTACCCTTCTAATTGAATATAACAGAAGATGCATCAGGTGTTTGGTTTTTCTCTCTCAATGAGACAGAAATATCGATTTGAAAGCCAACCGTCTCTGAACCTGTCTCTATCAAAAATGTTCGCTTCGTGCTATTACATGTAAAAAACGACAACGGACTCGACATAGTATCTAACAACATGACAAAACTTGATGAAATCCAGTTAATTCACTGACTATAATTTAAATGGAGTTTCCAAAATTTCTTGGCTCAGATGTTGTTGATTATACCGCATTTCAAACCCCAAGCATAAATGGTCCAATTTAGCACCGTAACTTACTTTGCACCCTGGAAGCTTTAACATGGCTTCGCCCATAATACAGAAAATGTTAAAGCACAATTGAAAATTCCCAGAATAAACACCCGTCATAAAGTGGTGGATAAGGCGTGCACAACTTCCTCCCGCGGATGAACGCTCAAACGCAAGTCGTAACATGTGTGAAAGAACCCGTTCAAATCCGCAGAATCTATCTATTCATTGTTTCAATTAGCCCGCTCAACTCATTTTGACTTTACCTGATTTTGTGGACAATCCGCGTCAGCATCCCTGGCACCTTGAACAATTTTGTAATAACAACCTTTCACATTATCAAAAGACAAGGTGCCTTGATGTTCGCGATCCTAGTAACGCATAAATATCGTGCTAATGCATAAGTAGAAGATAATGACTTTGACAAAGAGCGTTGTAAATACTGGAAGATTCCAATCGCAAAACTATTAGCTTTAAGCTTACTAGTTCATGCCTCTATTCTCAACTGTTTAGCAATGTCCCATTCACTAAGTTGTTTTGTTGTAACATTTTAAAAACCCAGCCATGTAGGTCGGCTTTAAAATAAGGGTCTTTTTGTGCTTAACGCCATGAACTCATGGCATTATCTATAATAGTCATAAAATGGGGAAGAGAGGCCAAATTACTGGCCCAAGTTACTTGTAACTCAGGAAAACTGTAAATCAAGTTCTAAAGCCTGAACACGGCATGGAAGCCAGATAGAAAAATAAAAATGTTAAAAATCTTAATATCAAGATCTAACATGAAAATTAGCGTCTCTTTTGATTAAAGTATACTGACAACCTTTCATAAAAAAGGTGGGGAATTAAATTAGTTGGCTATAGTTGTGTTCTTACATCCTCGTAGAGTTGAGCCGTGCTGTGATGTCGCCTTCTATTTGGATTAAAGCCAACCACCGTGTCAAATCCCGCGCCACAAATCGAAGAAGTCGTTTCCTGATCCAATTTCAGCACGTCAGTTCCATCCTGAGCGTATAATTCATCGTTTCCAGCACCACCATTTGTATAATCAATGTTTGGTCCTGGCAAATACGGCGCTGTCGTCCCCGTCATCAGCATGAATGTTGTCAATGCCAAAGCCCGCTTTGAAGAGAGTCGTCTCTTCTGCCGTGTGAATTATATCGTCATCGTCTCTCGCTTCTGAATTACATCTCCCCACCATCCTTACCTTGATGTCGTCGCGCTTCTGAAGAGTTCCTAATAAGATATCACTTTTTTCGTTCCGTCAATTTCATTATACTGGAATCCATCTACAATGTTACCAATCGGCAGACTATAGATATTTGAATTCTGGCAGACCTTTGCTCTTCAGGCACAAACCTTTTTGTAACTTATGTATCTTCTTCCCATGGCTCATTTTCTGGTTTCAGGAACGTAGTTCTAACGCGACTTATGAACTGAGGCTTCTGCAGTTAGGTTGAGAGCAGCCCAATTAATAAAATTTTGGGATTTATTTGAATATATAAACTTTTAGTTAGATTCTCTTTAGTGCTAGTTTTTGTGCATTTTTTTCCAGAATTGAGATCACCTTTGATGTTATGAAACCTTGTTCAGTGGCCCCCAAAAATCAACAATGAAGGGTTAACTATGCTCTACTTGCCTTCAGGCCATTTGTCACAGCCGTACCTTTATCCTTTCGAAAGGCCAGCTATCTGTGGGACTTGTATCTGTTTCTACTGATCTGGGCATCAGTCAGAGTGATCTTGTTTTCCCCATAATTTTATCCTTAAATTTTCATCCAGATTATATTGTGATTTTCGCTACCGCTTCCTTTGCATACACATTAGATATTAGGACAGAGCCCAATAATATCGCATAAATTAGCTTGGTTTATGCTTGCAATTATTGGTTGATCTCAAACGTAGGATTTATATGTTTTCAAGAATGTTAATTGTAAAATTATATATAGGGGTATGAGCCACTTAAGTGGTCCGGAATTGTAATAAGTATAGACTTTAAGAGACGCTTTAAAGAAACTGTAACTATATTGATATTTGTTTCCTACAGTCCGTAAATGCCGGAACTTGTTTATGAATAATTCTAATACCTCGAATCTCTACTATTGATGCCAGGATTTTTTTACAATACGGACACATACTGACTAGAGAGCGAGGCACTGCGCTTAAAATACACGAGTTCAAAGAGAGGATAGATTTGAAATCCTATGGATACAAAAGATGCACTCGGTGATATTACAGAGTTGGCTACAGACAACAGTCCATCCCGCACAGCAAACATTTACTAGCAGAATTGGTACCGCCGAACATTACGCCTGGTAATTACTTTGACGCAACGATATTAATGATAACTCTACCATATCAACAACATCACTATCACCGCCAGAAGCAAAGACAATAACAACGTATAACCACACATCATCATCGTCTAGTATTGACATTTCCCAATTGGCTAAAAGCCCTTCTGGATATGAGCTGGGGCGGAGACCATCTAGCAATAGCCAGGCAGACCATACATCAGATTTGACTCTATGATATGCCATGAACATCTTCAGAATTATGTCCTGCAATTTCTCATACTATTCCTTAAATCAGCTCTTGTATTACTTATTAGAACTGTGTTTCATTTAAATATAAGAACTTCATTAGTACAGCATTTCAGTCCCATGTATTATTGTACTCAAGTTCCAACATTTTATCTACGGTATGCTGGTAAGGAGTAAATCATTGCACTTAGCTGAGACGCTCTTCAGCCGGTCTTATAGGTCCTCCTGACCTCCAGGTTTAACAAAAAATTTAGTATCCAAATTATCACAGTCTCCAAAACGTTCTTTGATCCTGATTCGGGAAAGACGCCATTTACAGATATCAAGGCATCTTGCCCAGAAGGAAAGATCATTACTGGCGAGTTATGAAATTGCCCAGTCGCCGATATCGATATTCGTGTTTATTAAGCAACGGTCCAAACTCACCCCGTCATGGTTGGTAAAAGTGGCAAATCCGAGCGGACCAGAGCGAAACTGTGGAAAGTGTTTGCACCTGTGCTGGTCTCGAATGATATGCCAGTCTGAACCAATCGATTCTTTCTTGAAGAGAAGAGAAGATAAACAACCAGATGTGCCGCTCAGATGTTTTCAATTCAAAGTAATGCCAACCTTTGATACCTTAGTTAGCATCAGAACCAGTTAAAGCCAGGGATCCTGAAAGGCCAAATCTTCTAGCAATACGCCAACTGGAACGCAAAGCACATCGAA
>ERZ1370068.6343-contig-5331_pt1 | contig 53147 bp, 77 predicted proteins | sample MGYA00561227_ERZ1370068 | MGnify/ENA primary metagenome ERZ1370068 (study PRJEB38410, sample SAMEA6850437) | metagenome | study: Metagenomic assessment of the ecological functions of the soil: analysis of the soil microbiota associated with the... | reverse complement strand
GCGTCAGCCGTCCACTGCGCCGCGCGCCGCACGTCGCCCTGGAATGCTCGGGAAGCGCGCTGATGCTCGGGATCGCGAGGTATTGCTTCAGTTCCTCGACGTATCGATCGCGGTTGACGTTGATGAAGTCGACGACGTCGTTCATGTGATGATTTAACCACGAAGGGCGCGAAGACGCGTACTCGAACCCGTCTTTGTGCTCTTGACGGCTATTCACCGGCGAGGCGCCACTGGTCGCCGTCGCGCGCGCCTGTGCCTTCCTGTCTCCAGCTTGATCAGATGAGCGAGGCACGCTTTCGCGCGCGACGCCGACGAGCGGCGGCAGCAGCTTCGGATAGATCTCGCAACACCATCTGCCGTGGGATCCGAGATGCCGATGCGGAGCGCGGCAATCACCTGCTGCTCGCGGAGCGCGCGGTGCTCGATGTATTCGCGCAGCAGCTCTGATCGGATGGTCGATCACACGACCGTGCGCCGGCAGCATTTCCGGCGGGCGCAGATCGATGACGCGCTGGAGCGACGCAAGGTAAGCAGGCGATGTCGCCGCCATGGCTCGGCGGAATGACGACGGTCGACCCTTTCCACGCCAGATCGCCGCAGAACAGCAGGCGGCTTTCGGGCTGCCAGAAGCAGAGATGGTCGGGCGAGTGACCGGGTGTGTGCACCGCGGTCAACACGCGAATCGCCGGCCGGCAACGGCTGTCGCCGTCAGTCAGCGGTTCCCAGCGCACGCGCCACGCAGCGTCGTGTTCCGGCCACGGCATCTTCAGGAAAGCGGACGTGCGGCATCCGCTGCGGCGATCGCCGCCGCGCCGGATGCGTGGTCGACGTGGCTGTGGGTCACGAGCACCTGCGCGAGCCGCGCTCCGTCGAGTGCGCGCTCGAGCGCATCGAGATGCTGCGGCTCACCGGTGCCCGCATCGATCGGGGTCGGCACGTGGCCCGGAATCAGCCACGTCGTATTGCCGCGTCACCGGTCATCGGGCCGGGTTGAACGCGTGAACGGCGATCGGTTTCAACTGACACCTTCATCTCCGCCATCCGACGACAAGCGACAGCACGACGTAGTAGACGGAAACGCGAGCGATGCCCCAGCAGCAGCGGAGCTGAAATCGCCGGCAGCTGCCACACCATCACGAGCAGCGCGATGCCCCATGCAATGCCGAGCGCCACCGTGACGCGCGCCAGCGTCGGCGTCCGGCTCGGATACAGGTATCGAATCGGAACGAAGACAAGAACTGCGAGTCGCGATCAAGCACGATCGCATTGACAACCTGCGACTGCGTGCATGAGGTAGCAGATAGAAGACGACGAGGTTCCAGTGCGACGGGAAGCCCGTGAAGAAGTGATCGCTCGTCTTCGCATCGTCGCGGTTGAAGCCGTACGCGCTCGACAGCAGCATCGCGCTCGCAACGGAATGGTCCACGCGTCGGGCACCAGCAGCGCTCGCCAGACGAAGACAGCGGGCACGAACACGTAGGTCAGGTAGTCAACGATGTCGTCGAGCTTGGCGCCGTTGAACCACGGGAAGCCGCTGCGACACGACGCGGCGCGAGCGAACACGCCGTCGCTTGCATCGATCGACGATCGCGACGCCCAGCCAGAAGAACGCGTCGCGAAAGCGGTACTCGAAGATGGCGCGGCGTGGCGAGAAGGGCGAGGACCGCGCTGCTCGCGGTGACAGATGAACGAGCCAGGCGGCGATCATCCGAAGTGGAAAAGTTGAAAAGTGGAAGAGTGCGAACAGTGTGAGCGAAGTTCAAAGCCGCCGGACGACGGCCGGGAAATCGCGCCAGACGGGAACGCCGCAGAAGTGCGAGCCCTCGGTGCAGCGCGGCGAGACGAGGCCGTTGCGGATCACGCACGGCGGACCGATGTGGCGGCCGATGCGCGGATGCGCGGCGCGGACCTGCTCGATCTCGTCCATCGACGCGAGGAAGATCTCTTCCTGCGCGTTGAAGCAGGTGCGCAGCGTCCACTTGTGCAGCAGCGCGAGCAGCGATCCCGACTCGACGAAGCGCAGCGTCTTGGCGTTCGGCAGGACGTAGAGCGCGAACTCGAGCGGCACGCCCAGCTCCAGCAGCCGGTTCTTCGCGGTCCACGCCTCGCGCATCGCGCAGTCGTAGACCGCGCGCGCCGCGGGTTCGGCGGCGATCAGCCGCGGGGTGATGTAGTCGGGCGCCGCCGTGTCGGCGAACGTCATCAGCGGCCGCGACGCCGGCACCATGCGGTGCCGCTGATCCTGCGAGTCGGCGGTGTGGCTGAGCCGCTTCTCGAACACGTAGGTCGCGTGATGCAGCGCGCGCATCAGCGGCGAGTGATGCGACGACGTCGAGCACGTCGAGGCGATAGCGGTTCTGCGCCGGGTTCATCACCCGGTCGATCGCCTCGTCGTCGCTCATCTCGTCCGGCGTCAGGCCGAACGACCGACCGCACCGACTCGGCGACGATCGTCTTCGGCGTCCGGCGACGCGTCGCGCAGCCGCGACCAGCGGCCGTTCAGCCGCGCATCGAACGCCGGCGGCGTACGCGATCGCCGCCGCCGCGCGGCTCGGGAAACGGCATCTCCGGCAGCGTCGTCGCGCTCAATCGGCGCCGAGGCCGACCTTCTCGAAGAACAGCGGATCCCACTTCCTTGACCAGGCGCACCATCTCGCCGATCACCATGCCGCGTCTCGTGCGGCGCGTCGCCGGTGTTCACCATCCGGTGCAGGCGGTGCAGGACGATGCCCGAGACGGTGTGCACCATCGACGTGAACGCGCGCGATCGGAATGACGTAGCGCGCGGTTTCGATCGCGCGCTTCTCGGCGTCGCGCTCGATCTGCTTCAGCCGCTCCGGCGTCGTCGTCGGCCGGACGTAGCGCAGCTCCTTCGAGGATCGCCGAACGCATCGTCCTTGAGCAGCGCCGAGAGCTCGGCGTAGCGATCCCACGCGCGCAGCGATCGGCGTGCTCGTAGACGTCGAGCGCCTCGCCGGCGAGCGGCGGCACGAACGCGCGCGGCTCCTTCAGCTTGACGTAGCGCTGGCTCGACTGCTCGGAGTTGTAGAACGGATACGAGTGCAGGAACGTCCAGACGAACTGCCGCGAGATGTTCTCGAGACCGAACTCGAAGTGCGCGTGCTGATAGACCGTGTGATGGCCGGCGTCGAAGGTCAGCGCGCCGATCGTGTCGCGCTGCTTGTCGGTGACCTCGTGCGCGCCGATGACGCGCGGCGAATAGCAGCGTGCGCGCGGCGGCAATTGCGCCGTCGAACGGCGTCGCCCGGCGCGTTGCGCAGCGTAATTTTCGGAGGAGCGGTTTCGAGCACGGGAGAGCTGAAATTATATTTGTGATTTGTGATTCGCGATTAGCGATTTCCGTTCGCGCGCGCCGCTGCGATTTGGTCGTTTGGCCTCCCCTTCGAAACTGCCACCAGAATCCGGGCTGCGAAAATCAGTGCCGCGACAATCCAGAAGACCGGGCCAATCGGTGAAGTTGCGTGGACACAATCACCGATACCGCCGGACCCCGAGTCTCGCCACCTGAGCGACAAGAGGCAGCACGGAAACTGCGACATCGACAAGATCAGCGAGACGATGAGCGCCGCCATCCCCATCAGGACGCTCTTGAGATAAATCATCGTCGCGCTGTGACCACGTCTGCGATCCGGTCCTCGGCAGAAACTTGCAGTGATGGCGTCGTCCGCCGAAAGTCTGGCGCGGCCGGAGTGCGTGGTCGGCACCACTACAGGCGGTGAGAGACCGGGAGATTTGAGTTGTCCGGAACCTCCAGCGATCGATGCAGCGGTCACAAATCACTAATCACGAACGCCACGCCAATCCTGCAATCACCAATCACCAATAGCTAATCCATCGTCTGCCCACCGCAGATGTTGTAGGTCTGACCTGTGATCGCGGACGGCGGCAGGCGACGCGAGAAACGCGACGAGGCCGGCGACTTCTTCCGGCTGAATGATCCGCTTGATCGGCACCGCGCCGAGCGCCGACGCGCGGAACTGCTCGAAGGTCTGCCCGGTCGCCGCCGCGCCTGCCGCATGCCCTGCTCGGCCATCTCGGTATCGACCCATCCGGGACAGATCGCGTTCACGGTGATCTGCCGCGGCGCCAGCTCCAGCGCGAGCGCGCGCGTGAAGCCGATCACGGCGTGCTTCGACGCGCAGTACGCCGTGTAGCCGGGAACGCCGAATCGGCCGAGGACCGACGACAGATTGATGATGCGGCCGCCGCTGCGCATCAGCGGAAGCACCGCGCGGGTGACGAGGTAGGTGCCCGTCAGGTTCGTGTCGATCGTCCGGCGCCAGCGCTCGATGTCCGAACCCGCCACCGGTTCTCCGCCGCCGACGCCGGCGTTGTTGACGAGCACGTCGAGCGTGAGGCGCGTCCGCGCGCAGCCGTCGATCGGCGCGCGCCACGGATGCCTCGCTCGGTGACGTCCATCTCGATAGGAATGCGCGGGCCGCCGTCGGCCTCGAGCTCACGGGCCGACGGCGTCGAGCTGCGATCGCGTCCGCGCCGGCAATCGCGACCAGCGTGCCCGGCCCGCCAAGCGCCAGCGCGATCGCGCGCCCGATTCCGCGGCCGCCGCCTGTAACGACGCGACTCTCAACTTCCCAACCTCCAACTTCCAACTCCCAAGGCGAGTTGTCGCGAACGCATGTCCTTGGAAGTTGGGCGTTGGCAGTTGGGAGTTTCTAGTCTTCATCCTTGGCGTGGAACCGCGAGTATTCGTCGAGGAACGTCAGCGATTGCATCGACTTCATGCGATCGAAGAAGAGCACGCCGTCGAGGTGATCGGTCTCGTGCTGCGCGACGCGCGCGGGAAATTCTTCAACGCCAGCTCGATGCGTGCGGCCGTCGCGATCGAGCGCCTTCAGCGTGATGTCGGTGTAGCGCGGCACCATGCCGCGGATGTCGGGAATGCTCGAGGCAGCCTTCCCATCCCTCTTCGGTCGCGGGCGCGTTCGGAACGATCTCGGGATTGATGATGACCGCGGCGTCGCTCTTCGCGTCGGGTCCTCGTCGAGCAGCGCGACGAACATGCGCAGCCCTTCGTGCACCTGCGGACGCGGCGAGGCCGACGCCGTGGTACTCGTGCATCGTGTCGATCATGTCGTCGATCGAGCTTCTGAACGACGCGCGCTCTTGATGTCGGACTTGTCGAGCGGCCGCGCGCGTTCACGCAGGACCGGATGGCCCATGCGCGCGACTTTCAGGATCGACATGAAGCAAGATTATACGGTGTTCAACGAGGCCATCCGGTTCTGCGCGCGCGTGCGGCGGCACGCTCGAATCGCGGCTGCTGAAGGCGACCGAGCCCGAGCGCCTCGTCTGCGCCCGCTGCAGCTTCGTCCACTACATCGATCCGAAGGTCGCGGTCGGCACGATCATCACCGACGAACAGGGGCGCATCGTCCTGGTGAAGCGCGCGATCGAACCCGGCTACGGCAAGTGGGTGTTTCCAGGCGGCTTCATCGATCGCGGTGAAACCGTCGAGGCCGCGGCGCTGCGCGAGGCGCGCGAGGAGTGCGGCCTCGACATCCGGCTCGATCGTCTGATCAACATCTATTCGTATCCCGGGCGTCGCGGTGATCATCATCGCGTTCGCGGCCACGGTCGATCGGCGGCTGCCTCGGCTGTGACGACGAGGGGCTCGAGGCGCAGCTGTTCGAGCCGGAACGGATTCCGTGGGACGAGCTCGCGTTCAGGAGCACGAAGGAAGCGCTCGAGGAATTTCTCGAGAGGCGGACTGGACGCCTCACGCGATCGTGATCTCTCTGCGTCAGGTAGACGTCCTGGATCGCGTTCAGCAGGCCGACGCCTTCCTTCATCGGCCGCTGGAACGCCTTGCGGCCCGAGATCAGTCCCGTGCCGCCCGCGCGCTTGTTGATCACCGCGGTCTTGCACGGCTTCCTTCAGATCGCTCTCGCCCGCCGACGCGCCGCCGGAGTTGATGAGCGGCGACGCGGCCCATGTAGCAGTTCGCGAGCTGGTAGCGCGTCAGGTCGATCGGGTTGTCGGTCGTCAGCTGCGAATAGACCGCCTTGTGCGTCTTGCCGAAGTTGAGCGCGTTGTAGCCGCCGTTGGTCTCCGGCAGCTTCTGCTTGATGATGTCGGCCTCGATCGTGACGCCGAGGTGGTTGGCCTGGCCGGTCAGGTCGGCGGCGAGGTGGTAGTCGGCTTCCTTCGTCTTGAACGCCGGCGTTGCGCAGGTAGCACCAGAGCACGGTGAACATGCCGAGCTCGTGCGCGTGCTGGAACATCTCGCTGACTTCCTGGATCTGCCGCTTCGATTCCTCCGAGCCGAAGTAGATCGTCGCGCCGACGCCGGCCGCGCCCATGTCCCACGCCTGCTTCACGCTGCCGAACCTGATCTGGTCGTACGCGTTCGGATACGAGATGAACTCGTTGTGATTCAGCTTCACGATGAACGGAATCTTGTGCGCGTAGCGGCGCGCGACCGACCCGAGCACGCCGAGCGTCGACGCGACCGCGTTGCAGCCGCCCTCGATCGCCAGCTTCACGATGTTCTCGGGATCGAAGTACGCCGGGTTCGGCGCGAACGACGCGCCCGCCGGAATGCTCGATGCCCTGGTCGACGGGCAGGATGGATACGTAGCCGGTGCGCGCGAGCCGGCCGGTGTCGAAGAGCCACTGCAGGCCGCCGAGCACGCGCGGCGGACGATCGGTACGCCGCGACGACGCGGTCGACGAAGTCGGGACCCGGCAGGTGCAGGCTGTCTCGCGGAATCGTCCGGCACTGGTGCGTCAGCAGCGACGGCGTCGCCGCCGAGCAGCGCCTCGATCCGGCTCGAGTCCTTCGCCCGTTGCAACTCCACTTACTGCGGCCACGTCGCACCTCCAACCGGCGATCCTACCACCGGGTATTCAAAGTCTTCCACGACCGCGCTCGGCCGCCGCGTTCTCGACAAGTTCGTCGATCGGCAGCGCGCGCTCGGCCGCTTCGACGTCGGCGAGCCGCCCGCGCGTCAGCGGATTGCGCGGCGTGAACAGCGTGCAGCAATCCTGATCGGGAATGATCGAGATCGGATAGCTGCCAAGCCGCCTGCGCCTCGTCCATGATTTCTTCCTTGTCCATGCCGATCAGCGGACGGAAGATCGGCAGCGTCGCGACGCTGCCGATCACCTGCAGGTTCTCGAGCGTCTGCGACGCCACCTGGCCGACGACGTCGCCGGTGACGAGCGCCTTGCGCGCCGCGCGCGCGCGCGATCTTCTCCGCGATGCGCAGCATCAGCCGCCGATAGACGATGACGCGCATCGGGCCCGGGATCGCCAGCACGACCTGCTGCTGGATGTCGCCGAACGCGCACCAGATACAGCCGCGATCGCTGCTGCCACGTCGTCAGCAGCCGGACGAGCTCGCGCGCCTTCTCCATCGAGGCGCGCGACAGGATCGGATAGCTGTGGAAGTGAACGAAGCTGACCGCGCAGCCGCGCTTCATCATCCGGTGCGCCGCGACCGGCGAGTCGATGCCGCCCGACAGCAGGCACGTCACGCGGCCGGCCGTGCCCGTCGGCAAGTCCGCCGGCGCCGCGTTCCTTGCCGAAGAAGTAGAACGCCTCGTTCGTCAGCAGCTCGACGTGGACGGTGAGCTCGGCGTCGTCGAGATCGACCGTCCATCCGCGCGCCTGCCTTGATGCGTCCGCCGATCTCGCGCTCGACCTGCGGCGACGTCATCGGAAATCGCTTGTCGGCGCGCCGCACGCTGCACGCGAAAGCTGCGGCACGTGCGATCGCGCGAGGTCCTCGAGAATCGCGCGCGCGATCACGTCGAGGTCGAGCGCCGTGCGGCGCGCGTAGGAAAGTTCGCGATGCCGAACGTGCGCCGGACGCGGTCGCCCGCTTCCTCGCGGCTCGTGCCCGGCCCGAGCTGAATTTCGATGCGTCCCATCAGCGCACGCACGTCGACCACGTCGAGATCCGACAGCGCTCGCCTGAGATTGCGCACGAGCCGGCCGAGGAACCACGGACGGTTCTTCCCCTTGAGCGCGATCTCCTGGTAGTGGACGACGATCGATGATTTCATTTGAATTCGATTTGCAATTGCGCAGCTGGATCGACGTCCGACCGCAGTTCAATGCAGCGAGCGCCTGGCCGCTGACCGCGCCTTCGATCGTAGCTGGCAGGCCCGGTGTCGATCCAGTCGCCTGCGAGCAGCAGTCCCGGGATCGGCGTCCGCGTCGCCGGCCGCTGCGGCTGCCCGGCGCGACCGAAAAGGTCGCGCGCTTCTCGCGAACGACGACGGCGCGGCGCGACGCTGGCGGCACGCGCGGCCGGAATCGCATCGTTGACCTCGTGGACTGCCAGCTGCGATCAGCTCCTCGTTGCCCAGCGACACGATCTGTCTCGGCGCCGCTCGAAACCAGCGACAGGTGCGACGCCTGCTCGCCGAACACCCGGCGCTTGTCGAACACCCACTGCATCGTCCGCGCCCGGGAGTCCCACCAGCATGCTGATCGGTCACGACACGATCGAACCACAGGTTGACGGTGACGATCGGTGACGCGGCGGTGCGATCGGCCGCATCGAGCGTGGGTCGCAATGAGCAGGCGGGTCGACGAAGACTTCGGACAGCGCGAACCAGGGCACCGCGCAGACGACGATCGGGCCGTGAACTTCTCGCTCACGGACATGTCACCTGCGGGGCCGACCGATGCGGTCCGCCGGCAGCTGAAGGCTCGCCCCACGTGTCTGATGACATTCGCCGGCGAGTTAGTCCGAACTTCCCCACCGTGCATTTCGATGTATGCGCGTGCCGGCAGCGCGTACATCTCGTCGAGCGGCTTGAGCGGCGAGCGCCAGCGACGCATCGCGCCGGTTGTTGCCGAGCATCTCGGCCAGCACGCGCGCAAAGGCGCCGCCGGCTGCGACGTCGATCGACTGGTTGAGCGCGCGCGACAGCGAGCGGCTCCCACAGCATCTCGATCAATCGCGGCGTCTGATGGTGGCGAACGCAGCCATTCGCGGACCGTGTCGTCCTGGCGGGGCGTGAAGCCCCGCCCTCACCGCTCGGCCCCGCGCGCCGATTGCACTGCGAATCCGCATCGCGCGCGATCCGATCGCGCCAACCGAGCGCGCTCCACGTCATCAACCCGCCGAGCAGGTTGAACGGCGGTGGCAACGACGGGCATGCGAGGCGCGACGCGCGGCCGTCGCGATCGATCATGTCGACGGTCAGGCGATCCTGCACCTGCACGTGATCCGTCGCGCCGATGCGCTCGAAGAAACGTGAACGTGTCGCGGTAACAGCCGAGAAGGACGTGCTGACCGTTGTCGACGCGCTCACCCGTCGCGGGATCGGTGAACGCCGTCGCGCGCCCGCCAAGCGCGGGCCGCGCTTCGAGAACGAGGACGCGCGCTCCTTGTTCCGCGAGCATGGTCGCCGCCGCGAGTCCCGCGAAGCCGCCGCCGATGACGATCGCGTCGTGCTGGCCTCGATGCGAGCCAGCGAGTCGAGGCGTCAACGGGCCAACATTGCCTGCGCCCACAAGCGCATCGCGATCACCGCGCGATGCGGACGCGGCACCCGAATCCTCCGCGCTGAAGACGTCGTAGCCGGATCGCTCGATGCGGCGCAGGATCTCGAAATAGATCGCGCCCATGATCTCGGCGGCGAGAAGGCTCCGGCGGTCCGCCGGCGGGAGCGTCGCGCGCGGCTTTCGTGTAGTAGAAGCGCGCGCGCTCGCACTCGAACCGCATCAGGCTGCTGACCGCCGGCGTCAGCCGGCCCGCGCGAAGGTCGTCCTCGGTGACCCGAAATCGCGCGAGATCTTCCGCAGGAAGGTAGAGGCGGCCATTGCGCAGATCCGCGGCCGACGTCCCTGATGATGTTCGTCAGCTGCAGCGCCATCCCGAGGTCGACCGCGTAGCGAGCGCGCCGCGGAATCGCGCATAGCCGAAGATCTCGACGCACACGAGTCCTACCGCCGACGCGACGCGCCGGCAGTAATCGGCGAGCTGCGCGAACGTCTGGTAGCGGACGTGCGCGAGATCCATCTCGACGCCGTCGATCAAGTCCTCGAACGGACGCCGCGGGAGATTAAACTCCGAAATGCACGGTTTGAGGGCGCGCCCTTGCGGCGTGCGCGGGATTCCGTCCGGCGCGTAGCAGGCGGCCAGCTCATCACGCCACAGCGACAGCCGCGTCCGCGCGCTGATGCTCATCCGGCGCTTCATCCACCGCATCGTCAACCGCGCGGCAGAAATCCCACACCGCGATGATGGCGCTGCGCTTCCTGCGGCGGCAGGACGAGAAACGAATAGTAGAAGCTCGTGTCGCGGCTCATGTCAGCGCGACCGTCGGCCGCCACGCGAGCACGAGCGGCGCAATCAGGATAGCGTCGGCCACGCCGAGCGTCGGACGCCGGCGCACGACGTCGAAGCGCGAGTGTTCCAGCCGATCGAGGATGCGCGTGCCGCCAAGCCACGTCGCACGCAGCTCATAGCGAAGGCGTCCGCTGACGCCGTCGCAGACGTATCGACCCTCGTCGAAGAGCAGCCGCGTGCGCGCGACGGCCGTCGACAGCGCGCGCTGCCATCCGGGCGTGATGTTGCCGTCGGCGAGATCGCGTTCCAGTCGCGCCGTGCCGCTCGCGCTCGTCCTCGGGCAGATAGATGCGTCCGCGATCGAAATCAATCTTCAGGTCCTGCCAGAAGTTCGTCAGCTGCAGCGCCGCGCACATCGCGTCGGACGCGGTCATCGAGATTCCGATCGTCGGTACCCGGCAATGCGGAGCACGAGACGTCCAACCGGGTTTGCCGAGCGCCGGCAGTAGTCCATCATGTGATCCCACGTCGCGATAGCGCTTCACGGTGACGTCCTGCCTGAACGCGCTCAGCAGCGCTTCGAAGAGCTTGACCGGCAGCGACAGCGACGCGTATGGATTCGCCAAGCGCCAGGAACAGATCCTGGCGTCTCGGGCGGCTCGCCGGCGCACGGCGCCGATCCAGGCAGCCGCGATTCCGCCGCTGCGTGCAGCCGCTGCTGCCATCCATCGATCAACTCGCAGCCGCTCGGGCGCCGGCAGGTTGTCCTTCGTCCGCGAAATCGTCGGCGGCGCGAGCGAATGCGTAGACCGCCGCAACGTGCGGCCGCATCGCGGCGCGGCAGCAGCAACGACGCGACCGGAAAGTTCTCGTAGTGCCTCCGCGCGGCGCGTTCGCATGCCGCGTACGCTGCGTCTACAATCCCAACTCCCAAGATCCCAAGCTCCCGAAGTCTGGACGTTGGGGATTTTACCACTCGGTTTCCGGGACACCGGCACGGTGATTGACGGCGCGCGCCATCGACGAACAAGCAGGTCGGACAGGCGATTCAAGTAGATGATGAGCGACCGGTTCGACGGCATCGCGCCGAGCGCGATGACGCGCCGCTCGGCGCGGCGGCAGACCGTGCGCGCCAGATGCAGCAGCGCGCCGGCCGACGATCCGCCGGGCAGAATGAACCGGCGCAGCGGCGGCAGCGTCTGCTTCGAGGCGATCGATCGCCTGCTCGAGGCGCTCGAACGGCCGCATCGCCGATTGCGGCCTTCGTCGACGCGCGGTCGCGATGCGCGCCGAAGGATCGGCGAGCCGGGCGCCGACCGCGAACAGATCCTTCTGCAGCGACTCGATGAGCCGCCGACATGTCATCGTCCACGCCGGCCGCTCGCGCGGCGCCCAGACAGGCGTTCAACTCGTCGACCTCGCCGTACGCATCGACCCGCGCGTCGGCCTTCGACACGCGCGTGTTGTCGAAGAGCGACGTCTCGCCGGAGTCGCCGGTCTTTGTGTAGATCTTCATCCCTCGCCTCTCGCCCGGGATGACTCTGAGTGCAGTCGAAGGGTCACGCGTGGAATTATAGGGGCGGATGTCCGCCGCTTCCCTGCCGCCGCCCAGGCCCGTCAGCGCTTCCGCCGCACGCTGCTCGGCTGGTATCGCCGCAACGGCCGCGACCTGCCGTGGCGCCGACACCAGCGACCCGTATCACATCCTCGTCTCCGAGGTGATGCTGCAGCAGACGCAGGTCGATCGCGTGCTGCCGAAGTATCACGAGTGGCTGCGACAAGTATCCGTCGCTCGAGGCGCTCGCCGCCGCGCGCCGAGGACGACGTGGCCGAGACGTGGCGGCCGCTCGGCTACAACATCCGGCCGCAGGCGGCTGCATGCGATCGCGCGCGAGTCGGTCGCGCGCTACGGCGGCGCAGCTGCCGTCCGATCGACGAGACGCTGCTGTCGTTCAAGGGCATCGGCGCGTACACGGCCGGCGCGATCCGCAGCTTCGCGTTCCGCGAGCGCGCGGCGATTCTCGACACCAACGTCGCGCGCGTGCTCTTTCGCGTGTTCGTCGGCCGCGGCGATCCGAAGAGCGCACGCGATGAACAAGCATCTGTGGGCGGTGTCGAGGCGATCGTGCCGCACAAGCACGTCTTCGATTTCAACCAGGCGCTCATGGATCTCGGCGCGACGGTGTGCGTCGCGCGAAAGCCGAAATGCGGCGAGTGCCCAATGACGAGCTTGTGCAGTTCGTATCCCATGGCGTGAAACTGCCGCACGACGCTAGGCCGTTTTCCCAAAAACCTCCATGCTGTTGAGCTTCGTCCTGCGGAACGCATGGTAGGGTAAGGCCATTCCCCACAATTGGATGCCCTGAACGTGCGTCCGTTGGAGGTTCAAAACCCCATGGAACGTCTGGTTCTGCAGAGGCTCGAAAGCCTGAGAGCTCCACCAGCGTGGCTCGACCGATACGCCCGCATGACCTCCGTCACGTCCGCATCCTGCTGATCGATGATGATCCCGCAGGCGCAGGCCCTGATCGAAATGGCGCTGATCGACGCGCACTTCGAGCGCAGGATCGAGGTCGCCACGACGCGCGGCCGCCGGCCTCGAGCGCATCAAGACCCGCGAGCACGACATCTACCTGGTCGACCAGCGGCTTCCAGATGGAACAGGCATCGACCTGATCAGGCTGGCCAAGGATCTCGGGACCGACAAACCCTTCATCCTGATGACCGGCTACGGCAGCGGCGCGCTCGACGAAGCGGCGCTGCGCGAAGGCGCGGCGGACTACGTCGAGAAACATCTCGTGGGCGCGCATCTCGAGCGGTCGATCCGCTACGCGCTGCGAGACTGGCAGGCGAGCCGGGCTGCTCCACGATCGCGAAGAGCAGCTCCGCCAGGCGCAGAAGATGGAAGCGATCGGCCGGCTCGCCGGCGGCGTCGCGCACGACTTCAACAACCTGCTGACCGCGATCATCGGCTACACGGACATGATCGGCGAGCGGACGGACGTCGACGCCGCGCACGGCGCGCGAGGTCGCAGGAGATCGCCACGCCGCGGATCGAGCGCGCGGCGCTGACGCGTCAGCTGCTCGCCTTCAGCCGCAAGCAGTTCCTGCAATCCCACCGTCATCGACCTCAACGAACGCGTCGCCGGGCTGCTGCACATGCTCCCGCGGTTGATCGGCGATCACATCGAGACCGACGCGCGCGCTGGGAACCGGCCTCGGCTTCGTGAAGGCGGACGCGAGCCAGATCGAGCAGGTGATCGTCAACCTGGTGCTGAACGCGCGCGACGCGATGCCGACCGGCGGCCACGCTGACGATCGAGACGGCGAACGTCGACGCTGACCGACGACCGCCTCGAAGCGGAAGGCGCTCGTCGCTCGAGCCCGGCCGCGTACGTCATGCTCGCCATTACCGATACGGGCATCGGGATGGACGACGCCACGCGCGCGCACGCGTTCGAACCGTTCTTCACGACGAAAGCGAAGGGCAAGGGGACCGGTCTCGGGCTGGCGACGGTGCTACGGCATCATCGATCAGAGCGGCGGCGGCATCGCGATGCGCACCGCGCCGGGCCGCGGCACGTCGATTCGGATCTACCTTCCCGTCACGACCGCGTCACCGCGTTCCGGAGCGTCCACAGATCGCGCCGCTCGCCACCGAAGGAACGGAGACGCTCCTGCTGGTCGAAGACAACGACGCGATTCGCGAGATCTCCGCGCGCGCGCTTCGGCAGCGCGGCTACACGGTGTATCGAGGCGCGCAACGCCGAAGAGGCGATCGACTGGGCGTTGAAGGCGACTCGCCGCGCCGACATCCTCATCACCGACGTCGTGATGCCCGGCCTGAGCGGGCCCAATCTCGCCGCGCGCCTGATGCAGCAGAACCCGAAGCTGCGCGTCCTCTACATGTCGGGTTACAGCGAGGATGCCACGGAAGTCCATGGAACGTTCTGGGGCGGCGTGCCGCTGCTGCAGAAGCCGTTCACGCCGTCGCAGCTCGCCGAGCGCGTCCGCATGGCGCTCGACGCCAATCCGGGATGACCATCGCGGTCGTTGCGGCCGTGATCGAGCACGACAATCGGTTTCTCATCACCAGACGTCAGAACGGCGTTCATCTTGCCGGGCACTGGGAGTTCCCCGGCGGCAAGGTCGGTGCACCGGCGAATCGCACGCCGCTGCGCTGCGGCGTGAAATCCTCGAAGAGCTCGACACCGACGTCGCCGTGAACGACCTCGTGCTCGAAACGGCTCACGCCTATCCCGATAGGACCGTCACGCTATTCTTCTATCGCTGCGATCTAGCTTGGAACGCCGAAGCCGATGCTGGGTCAGGAGATGGAGTGGATCGCGCGCAGCGAGCTGTCGTCGCTGCTCTTCCCACCCGCAGACGATGAGTTGATCAGAATGTTAGTGGAGACGTGACGTGGGCGAGGTGCGCGCTTCACCCAGGTCGATTTCGACCGCGGTGCCAGGCTCGACGAAGTCGACGATGAACGTATCCAAGCGCGATGGCGCCCAGACGCGGTGATTTCGCCGAACTGGTGATGAATCCGACCTCGCGGTCGCCGCTGAAGACCTTCGCGTCCTTTGAGGGCGCGTCCCCTCGACTGCGCAGACGGACCAGCCTGCGGGCGACGCGGCCATGACCGCGATGCAGCACGCGGATGATCACTTCCTGCCCAACGTAGCACCCCTTGGTCAGCGAGAGCGCGCGATCCTCGATGCCCGCCTCGAGAGGGATGGTGTCGGGTGTCATATCGACGCCGTATACCGGATAGCTCGCTTCGATGCGCGCGGCTTCGAGCGTCGCGGGCGTCGCATGAAGCGCGCCCGCCGACGCAAGCGAAGCAGTCACCTCGTCTTCCTGCTGCGCATCCGCGTAGATCACGAAGCCTGGAACGGCAAGCTGATCGACGCGCCCGATGACGACGGGCACGCCGGCAAGCTCGACGCGCGCATTTTGATACTGCATCCACGCGCCGTAACTTCCACCTTCTTCGCCGGACTCTCCGGGTTTGTGCGCTAGGGCGCCAATTTATCCAGAATCGCCGGTGCCCGGGGTCCATGCATCCAGACGGCGCGCAGCGATGCCAGCGTCGCTATTTGAACGTTCTCCGTGAAATGAAACTGCTCCAGGCGCTGCGCGGTCTGCTGCGCGCCGGCAGCGGGGACGTCGAGAAGCATCATGTCTCCGGATTCGAAGACGTGGACGTCGCACAGCATACGGCCTTGCGGCGTGAGCCATGCGGCATAGCAGCCGCTCCCGGCAGTGAGCGACGCCGTGTCGTTGGTCAGCAGGCCTTGCAGGAACGCAGCGCGGTCGGGGCCGGCCACGGCAACCTGCCCGCGTGGCGCAATCGTGCCTATTACGGCGCTTTCATGAAGGGCTGCGTAATCGTCGGGCGAGGTCATCCGCGGTGTTCGTAAGACGCGCGCGTAGCTGATACGATTCGGAAGCGATGCGCGCTTGCTGTGTAGCTGGACGCTTCTGCTGTTCCTGGCGGTTCCGGCCGCAGCGCAGCAGCCACCGCCCGCCTCGTCCGCGCCTGGTTCCGTCGGTTATACCGTCTTCTTGCAGGGAACCCCGGTCGGTCACCAGGACGTCACGGTCCGATCCGACGCGCTGGGATTGGTGATCAGCGGCCAAGGCCAAATCGCCCCTCCGATTGACGTGATTACGCGTCGGGCCGAGCTGCGGTACCGGCCTGATCAGACCGCCGAATCACTGCTGATCGAGGCGCGAATCAAGGGCGTTGATGTCACGCTCGAAACGAAGTTTGAAAATGGCTCGGCGGTGTCGAAGGGCATGCAGGGCGACGCCCCGATTGCCATGACCGACATGGCATCGCCACAGTCAGTCCTGCTTCCGAGCGTGTTCTTCGGCTCGCATGCCGTCCTCGCGCGCCGTCTCGCCGGCGCTGCGCCTGGCGCAGAGTTCCGCGCCTTCGTCGGTCCGGGCGCGGGTGCGCAGGTCGCGTTTCGCCTTCGCACCGAGATGACCGAGCAAATGCAATTCGGCACATCAACCTTCGACGTGCACCACTACGAGCTCGTCTTCGACAACGCCGGCGCTCCGCTCGAGATCGATCTCTACGCGGACAATGTCGGCGGTCTTGTGAGGTCGATGTGCCGGCGCAGGGTCTCCAGGTCGTTCGCGACGACATCGCCGGATCGATTTCGAGAACGCACATCACGTCAAACCCGGGCGACGAAGCGGTCGTGATTCCCGCGCCGGGCTTCAACCTGGGTGCGACGATGACGCGCCCCCGAATGCGGCCGGACGCCTGCCGGCGGTGATCCTGACCGGCGGCGCCGGATCGGATGACCGCGACGGCACGTCCTATGGAGTCCCGATTCTCGCGAACCTTGCGGGCGCAATCTCGCAAGCGGGGTTCGTGGCCGTGCGCTACGACAAGCGCGGCTACGGACAGAGCGGCGGGCGCCGTGAATCCGCGACGATCGGCGACGTCGCAGACGATGTCCGCGCCATCGTGAAATGGCTCACCGATCGGAAGGACATCGATCCGAAGCGCATTGCGGTGCTCGGTCACGGCGAAGGCGCGTGGGTCGCCCTGCTGGCTGCCGCGCGCGCGATAAACGCATCGCGGGCATCGTGTCGATTGACGCGCCGTCGACTTCCGGCGCCGAGCTCGCGCTCGAGCAGCAGCAGCACGCGCTCGATCGGCTCAAGGCGTCTCCCGCCGATCGCGCGCAGAAGATCGAGCTGCAGAAAAAGATTCAGGCCGCGGTCCTGAGCGGCAAAGGGTGGGAGGGCGTGCCCCGGAGCTTCGTAAGCAGGTGGATACGCCGTGGACGCAGAGCGTGCTGTTGTTCGAGCCCGCGAGCGTCATTGACGATGTCCGGCAACCGATGCTGTTCGTTCACGCGGAGCTCGATCGTCAGATACCGGTGTCGCATGTCGAGCGGCTCGTCGACCTTGCGAGGAAGGAAAGCAAGTCGAAATCGGTCGAAGTGGTGACGATTCGCGGAGTCAACCATCTTCTTGTGCCCGCCGTGACGGGAGAGCCTGACGAATACGCATCGCTCAGCGACCTGAACGTGAGCAAGGATGTCACAGGCGCGATTGATGCGTGGCTCACCAGGACGCTGACGCCCGCGCGACGGTGAGATGCCGTCGGATGTAATCACGTCGATCTCGCAGGTGCGGGATCGCGTGACCCAGGCTCGACGCGCCAACCGGCGCATCGGGCTTTGTGCCGACGATGGGTGCGCTCCACGAGGGGCATAAGCGGCTGATCGATCTCGCCCGCGCCGAGTGCGATCTCGTCGTCGTCAGCATCTTCGTCAACCCGCTTCAGTTCGATCGTGAAGACGACCTGAACAAGCTGCCCCCGAACCCTGGAATCGGATGTCGACATGTGCTCCGCATCGCATGTCGACGTCGTCTTCGCGCCGCCAGTCGCTGAAATGTATCCGTCGCCTCTCGAGTGCGTTGTGGATGTCGGCCGCATCGCGGACCATCTCTGTGGACGCTTCCGCCCCGGTCATTTCCGCGGCGTCGCGACCGTCGTCCTGAAGCTGTTTCAGATTGCCCAGCCGGACCGCGGCTACTTCGGCGAGAAGGACGCGCAGCAGCTGGCCGTGATCCGCCGTCTCGTCGCCGACTTCAACGTGCCCGTCGAGATCGTTGCCGTACCCGACCGTGCGCGAAGCCGACGGCCTCGCCCTCAGCTCGCGGAACAAACGCCTGCGAGCCCGACGAGCGGCAGATCGCGACTGTCCTCTATGAAGCGCTGAGAGTGGCGAAGTCGCACATCGAAGCGGGTATGCGAGATCCGGGAGCGGTTCGCGAGGCCGCCGAAGGCGTCATCCAGAAACAGGAAGGCGTCAGGCTCGAATATCTGGAAATCGTCGATCCAGGCGATATGCAGCCGGTCGCTCGGATCGACAGGCCTGTCGTGGTGGCCGGGGCCATCTGGGTCGGCCCAACGCGGCTGATCGACAATGTGATTTGCGTTCCACGATAATCAGTCTCTCGATGAGGAAGGCTGCTCTTCTCGCGATCTGTGCGATGGTCACGATGACAGCGAACGGCCAAACGGTGGGTTCCGGGGGCATCACGAAGGTGCCCGGCATCAGGGTTGGTCACTTCACGCTGCCCGGAGGGCTGACCGGCTGCACGGTCGTGCTCGCGGATGGTGACGGCGCCGTTGGCGGCGTCGCGCAGCGCGGCGGCGCGCCTGGAACGCGCGAGACCGATCTGCTGGATCCGCTCAACCTGGTGGAGAGAGTCAACGCAATCGTGCTATCCGGCGGGAGCGCCTTCGGTCTCGATGCCGCGCAGGGCGTCACGAAGTACCTCGAAGAGAAAGATGTCGGTTTCAAGACGAGCGCGGGCGTCGTTCCGATTGTGCCGGCCGCGATCCTGTTCGACCTCGGATTCGGCGGGAACAAGGTGCGTCCCAACGCCGATTGCGGCTACAAGGCCGCCGGCGCGGCAACGAGCGGTCGCGTGGCCGAGGGGAATGTCGGCGCAGGCGCCGGCGCAACCGTCGGGAAGATCGGCGGTGGCCGCATGCCGATGAAGTCGGGATTGGGATCGGCGGCAATCCTCGCTGCCCAACGGTCTCATCGTGGGGGCGATTGTCGCGGTGAACGCCGTGGGCGACGTCATCGATCCGTTCAACGGCGCGGTCGTCGCCGGCGCGCGTGACGCGAGCGGCAAGCTGGCCGATGCACGGACTGTCCTCCGTGCGGGTGCGCAGACGACCACGCCGCGGCCTGGCGAAAACACCACCATTGGCGTCGTCGCCACGAATGCGAAGCTGACGAAGGCACAGGCGCAGCCGCATGGCGCTCGATGGCCGATGACGGCCTGGCGCGGGCGCTCTTTCCCTCTCATACGCTCGGTGACGGCGATACCGTTTTTGCGCTGGCAACCGGCAGCTGGAACGGGAATGCAGACGTCAGCAACGTCGGCGCGCTGGCGGCCGACGTGATGGCGGAAGCGATCGTTCGCGCCGCGGTGATGGCGAGACGCTCGGGCGGTCTTCCAGCGGCATCCGATATCGGAACCGTTCCGGCGCGGTTCCGGTAGGCCGGCTTCAGCCGGCCGACCGATGAATCTTCAACTCATTCTTCTCATCGTCTACTCCGTCGCGCTCGTCGCGATCGGAATGTGGATCGCGCGCTTCGTGCGCGGAAGCGCCGATTTCTTCGTCGCCGGCCGATCGCTCGGCGCGCCGCTCGCTCTTCTCGACGGTCCTCGCGGCGAACATCGGCGCCGGCGCGACGGCTGGCGCCGCGGGCCGCGGCTACTTCGACGGCATCAGCGCGTGGTGGTGGAACGGCGTCGGCCGCGATCGGATCGGTGTTTCTCGCGTTCTTCATCGGACCCCGTGTATGGCGCATCGCGAAGGAGCACAACCTCTACACCACCGGCGATCTCCTCGAATTGCGATACGGCGCCCTGGTCCGTGGCGTCGTCACGCTCCTGATCTGGCTGGGCACGCTGTCGATTCTGGCCGGCCAGTTGATCGCCGGCGCCTCGGTCCTCGCCGTCGTCGCCGGCGTGCCGCAATGGGAAGGGACGATCATCAGCGCGGTTGTCGTGACCAGCTATTTCATGGCCGGCGGGCTTCTCAGCTCTGCGTGGGTGAACGCCGTGCAGCTGGTCGTGCTGCTCGCGGGTTTCGCCGTGGCCGTGCCGATGGTGCTGTCGCGCACCGACCTGGCCGCAAGTCTCATCAGCGCTCCGGACATCCCGCGACGTTCACCGACTTCTTTCATCTCGGCTGGACCGCTCTCGGGATGGACGCTGCTGGTATTCGCGCCGGCGTTCGTCGTCTCGCCGGGGCTGATGCAGAAGGCGTATGGCGCCGCGAGCGCGCGCGCGGTCCGAATCGGCATCGGCCTGCAGGCGATCGTGCTCGCGCTGTTTGCCTTTGCTCCGCCGCTGCTCGGCATGGCCGCGCGCGTCACGCATCCGGGACTCACCAACCCGAACATCGTGCTTCCGACCGGTGCTCGCGCGAACAGCTCCCGCCGTGGTTCGGCGCGCTCGCGCTCGCGGCGGTGTTTTCGGCGGAGGTCAGCACGTGCGACGCCATCCTGTTCATGCTGGCAACGTCGCTCTCGCAGGATCTCTACAAGCGCTTCCTGCAGCCCGACGCGGACGATCGCGAGCTGCTGCTGATCGCGCGGCTTGCCTCGCTCGCGCGGCGGCGACCGGCGCCGTCGTCCTCGCGCTGCTGCTGCGAGACCGTCCAGAGCGCGCTGGCGATCTTCTATTCGCTGCTCGGCGTCAGTCTGTTCGTGCCGGTGGTCGGTGGTCTTTACCTGCGCGGCGCGGGCTCGAGAGAAGCGCTCGCGGCTCGATCGCGGCCGGCAGTCTCACGCTCTTCGTCGTGCGCTTCGGATTGCCGCGGTCGTTCGCCGTGGATCGATCCGACGGTGGCGGGGCTCGTCGCCGCATGCAGCCGCGGCCTTATCGCGTGATCGTCTTCGCCGCTCTGCCGAGCGATAGGATGTGAATTCGCTCTATGACAACTCATCGCATTGCAGTGCTTGCCGGCGACGGCATCGGCAAGGAAGTCATTCCCGCGGGCATCGAGGTGTTGAACGCCGCCGCCGCGCGCGGCGGCTTCACGCTGGAGTTCACGTCGTTTCCGTGGGGCTGCGACTTCTACCTGCGCAACGGCCGCATGATGGATGCGGACGCCGTCGACCAGTTGATGAAGTTCGACGCGATCTATCTCGGCGCGATTGGCGATCCGAAGGTGCCCGATCACGTCTCGGCGGGCGAGCTGCTCCTGCCGCTTCGGCGGCGGCTCGTGCAATACGTCAACCTGCGTCCCGATGCGGCTGCTGCCTGGAATCGCATCTCCGCTCGCGGCACGCACGGCCGCCGACATCGACATCGTCTGCGTGCGTGAGAACTCCGAGGGCGAGTACTGCGGCGTCGGCGGCCGCGTGCATGCGGGCACGCCCGACGAGCTCGCGGAGCAGACAGGCGATCTTCACGCGGCGCGGCATCGAGCGGATCGCGCGCTACGGCTTCCGGATGGCGGCATCGCGTCCGCGGAAGCTGCTCGCCAGCGCGACCAAGTCGAATGCGCTGCAGCACTCGATGATGCTGTGGGACGAGGTCGTCGAGCAGGTCTCGAAGGAGTTTCCCGACGTTGACCTATCGCAAGTATCACGTCGACGCGATCGCCGCGCGGCATGGTCACGCATCCCGCAGACGCTCGACACGATCCTCTGCTCGAACCTGTTCGGCGACATCCTGACCGACATCGGCTCCGCGATCTCGGGCAGCCTCGGCATCGCGCCGAGCGGCAACATCAATCCCGAGCGGACCGCACCATCGATGTTCGAGCCGATTCATGGCTCGGCGCCAGACATCGCCGGCAAGGGCATCGCCAATCCGGTCGGCGCGATCTGGGCGGGCGCGATGATGCTCGATCACCTGGGCGAACGCGCGGCACACGACCGGATCGTTTCGGCGATTGAGCGCGTGTTTGCCGACGGTCAGATCAAGACGCCCGATCTCGGCGGAAAGGCGACGACCGCGCAGGTCGGCGCGGCGGTCGCGCAGGCGCTCACGGAGGAAACCCGACAGCCAGCTTGATGGCCGCGTATTCAGGGTGCACGCTGCCATCCGCGCATCGGATGACGAGCGGCGGCTCGATCCAGGTGCGCTCGCGCATGTGAGACGGCAGGTCGGCCAGCCGCACCATCGCAAACAACGCCACCAGCGGTGCCTCGCCTTCGCGGAACACCACGGGCCGCCTGCGTACGATCGCCAGCCGCGTGCACTTCACGGCGTCTTCCACTCGTGCACGATCGGTCTTCAGGAAAACACACGCGAACAGGCCGCCCGGCGTGAGGTGCGCCGACGCCACGCGGGCGTAATCGCCGATGTCGCCGCGCATCTCGAAGCGGCACGCAACCTTCTGCGGATGATCGCCTTCGATGCCGCTGCCGAGCGGAAAATACGGCGGGCTGCCGAGGACGAGATCAAATGCTTCGTCCGCGCGAATCAGCTCATCCGTTCGGAAATCGCCGAGTCGAATTTCGTAGCGCGCGGTCAAACCGTTATAGGCCGCTGATTTCCTCGCGAGACGCACGCTCTCCTCCTGCGCCTCGATGGTCACGAAGCGCGAGCCTGGCAACCGCCACGCGGCGATCATCCCAACGGACCCGATGCCTGATCCCAGGTCGAGAACTCGAGCCGGCGATGGCGCCCATGTTGTCCCGTACCACGCCGTCAGCAGATCGTCGGTGGAAAACCGGTGACCGTCGCGAAGCTGAAAGATGCGGAAGTGGCCGCTGATGGCGTCGAGCGTTTCGTGTGGCGCCACCTCAGGCGCCGCATGCGCGCCCGGCGGCAACGACGCCCGGCTTCGCCCACCCCTTGAAGTGCGTTTCGATCTGTTTGCTGACGTCTGACAGCTGACACTGCCGACACCTGGCACCTGACACTGACACCTGACGACTGCCCTCTACGAGACAGGCTACCATTGAGATGATGTGCGCGATCGGTTCCAGCCCCCGCGACCAGCCGCGTCCGCGCGCGCTCGCCGCGTTCGTTGTCGAGCGCTTTCCGTTTGCGCATCGTGGCCGCGCAAGAGGCGCTCTCTGACAGTGGAGGCCGGGTCCTTTCGGACCCGGCAGGACGACCGAGGCGTTTCGCAAAGAGCTTCAGCGGCGGCTCAAACCATCGACATCGCGGATCTGCCGGAGACGACGCCTGGCGTCAGCGCCGCGGATCGCTGGAACGACGGCCGTCGCTGAACTGCTCGACGGCGTGCGACGGCTTCCTGGCGCGCGACGTCGATCGTCTCGTCACTAACGAAGACGAGAAGCTCGAGATGATGCGCGGCATGGTGCTGATGCGCGCGCTCGACAATCGCCTGAAACAGTTCTACCTGCAGGGCGACGTCAAGTACGGCAGCATCGGCGTCCAGGGCAAAGGGTTCCGGTCGCTCGGGCCAGGAAGCGATCTACGCCGCCGGCATCCGGCTTCGCCGCGGGTCCGGCGTATCGCGACAGCGAAGGCGGCTGGCACGGCGACGTCATCTGCCCGCTGATCCGCGACAACGCGCTCGTCCTCGCGATGCGTCAACGATCCGTGGACGATTCGCATGATCCTGAACGCGCAGATGGGCAAGGCGGGTCCGCCGATGGACGGCACGTGACATGCACGTGGCCGATTTCGGCTGGGGCGTCCTGCCGCCGACCGCACCGCTCGGGATCAACGCCGTCAACATCGCGGGCGTCGCGATGGCGTTCGCGCGCGAAGGATCGCGAGCGCGTGGCGTTCTCGCTGATCGGCGAAGGCGGCTCGTCGCTCGGCGAGTGGCACGAAGCGATCAACGCGTGCGCCGTCCGCAAGCTGCCCGCGGTCTTCTGCGTCCAGAACAACCAGACGGCGCTGTCGACGCCGGTCTCCGAGCAGTCGGCGGTCCGCGTGTTCGCCGACAAGGCGGCCGGCTACGGCGTGCCCGGCATCACCGATCGACGGAACCGATCCGGAAGCGATCGCGGCCGCGTTCACGTGGGCGGCGATCGCGCGCGCGCGGGCATGGGGCCCACGCTGATCGAGCTCGTGTCGATGCGCATGTGCGGTCACGCGCATCACGACGACATGCTCTACCTCGGCAAGGAGCCGCCGGTCGTCGTGGGAGTGCGCGCCCGTTAGCGAGGGCGCGTACGTCGACCGCGAGCAATGCGATACTGGTCGGAGAAGGATCCAATCGCCGGCTATGCGGCCAGGCTGCTGGACGAAGGGCTGATGCGTCGCGGCGATCTCGAGACGTTCAAGCGCGAGGCTGAAGCGATGGTCGAGACGGAGGCGCGGACGATCGTCGACGCGCCGTGGCCGGAGCCGCGCAAGCGCGGGCGTCGGCGTCCTCGCGCACGAGCCGCCGCGTGTGCAGGTCGAGCCGCTCGATCCTTCGACGCGGCTCAGCGTGGACCTCAATCCGGCGCTCCCGCCAGCTCGATGCCGGCTTGCCGTTCGACAGGAAGGGGACGACCTTTCTCGAAGCGGTGACTGCCGGCGTCGGCGATGCGCTGCGTGCCGATCCGCGCGTGTTCGTCTACGGCGAGGACGTCGGCGGCCACTACGGCAGCGCGTTCCTGCTGCTGCGGCCGCTGCTCGAAGGAATTCGGCGACCGCATCATCAACTCGCCGATTGCCGAGAATGCGATCTTCGGCATCGCCGTCGGCGCGGCGCATCGCCGGGCCAGCGCCCGATCGCCGAGGTGCAGTTCAACGACTTCGTCGCGACCGGATTCAATCAGCTCGTGAACAACGCGGCGAAGCAGCGCTACCGCTGGGGCGGCATCGGTCCCGATGGTCGTGCGCATGCCGTGGGGCGGCCTGCGCCACGCCGGGCCGTATCACAGCCAGAACACCGAGGCGTGGTTCTACCGCACGCCCGGGCCTGAAGATCGTCGTGCCCTCGACGCCGCAGGACGCGCGCGCGCTGATGGCGTCCGCGGTCGCCGATCCCGATCCGGTTCTCTACTACGAGCACATCGCGCTCTATCGCGATCCGCGAATCAAGCAGGCGCTACCGGACGCCGCGCCCGACGCCGATGCCGATCGGCAAGGCGGCGCTGCGGCGCGCGGGCGACGACCTCGCGATCATCTCCTACGGCGCGTACGTGCACGTCGGCATGCGCGTGGCGGACAGGCTGGCGGCGGACGGCATCGAGGCGAGCGTGCTCGACCTGCGATCGCTCGCGCCGCTCGACAAGGAGGCGGTGCTCGCGGTCGCGCGCCACTGCAGCAAGGTGCTGATCGTCCACGAGGACACGCGCACCGGCGGCATCGGCGAGAGCCTCGCCGCGATCATCCAGGAGGAGGCGTTCGAGTCGCTCGACGCGCCCGTCCGCATCGTCGGCGCGCTCGACACGCCCGTTCCGTACTCGCCGCCGCTCGAAGAATTCTTCCTGCCGTCAGAAGAGCAGATCGAGCGCGCGGCGAGGCTCCTCGTCGGTTATTGACCCGTCGCGTGCTGACGGCCCTCACCTCAGGGAGTTGGCACCTTGCGGCCGTCGGTTCCAGACTCCCAGATCCCTGAAAAAGACGATAGCCGGACTCGTAACGCGAAAACGTCAGCGCTGGCTTGTTTCCTGCGGGATCGTGTCCGTCCGCCGGCGTGGTGAGGACAACTGCTCCGCCGCTCGTGCCCCTGTCACCGTGGAGCACGACAATTCCGGTCGTCTTGTCGGTCTCGAGATCGTAATGCCCAGCCGGAAGGCGTTACTCCGCGAACCTGCAAATCGAACGGCACGCTGACCTCGACACTTTGCGCCCTGGCGGTTCCGGCGATGAACAAGACACCCCCACAGGCCACGACGATGGCCGCTTGCTTGATGAACGACATATTTCCTCCAATCGGCGCTGGTCACACTCGTGCAGTTGGACGAGCGTGCGCCCCTGCGGACTGTGAAAGAAATATGAAAGCTATTCGTACTGAGCGCTTCGATCGGATCCATGCGCGCCGCGCGCATCGCGGGCACAAACGAGCTGACGAGACCGACGAACATCAGGATCGCCGTGCAGATGCCAAGCAGCTGCAGCGACAGCACCATGTAGATATCCGCCGTGCGGCTCGCGTCGTCGAGCAGCTCCGACAGGAACGGACGCGGGCTGAACATCCAGACGAGCACGTGCGACAGCAGCACGCCGGCTGCGCCGCCGGCGAAGGTCGTCACGAGCCCTTCGAGCAGGAACTGGAGCAGGATCGCGCCGCGGCGCGCGCCGAGCGCCTTGCGCAGGCCGATCTCGCGCGTCCGCTCGGTGACCGACACGAACATGATGTTCATCACGCCGACGCCGCCGATGGCGAGCGTCAGCACGCCGATGAACGTCAGGATGATCTTCAACCCAAGGACGATCGGCCCGACGATGCGTCTGCGTCTCCGCCGACCCGAGACCGTGCACGCGCACGGTCGTCGGCCGGGTTGAACCGCAAGCGACCGGCCAGCATCTTCTTCACTTCGGCCGTCGTCCGCGCATCGAGCGTCGGCGACACCGCCTGGTAAACGATAATCGTCGACGTACTCGGTGTTCCACAGCTGCCCGGCGGTCGTGTACGGGATGAAGATCGATTCCTTGTCGGGGCTGCGGTAGTTCGAGAGCTGCACCTTCTCGCGCTGCACGCCGATGACGTCGAAGCGCACGCCGTTGATCCGCACGGCCTGGCCGACCGGCGGCGTGTTGCCGAACATCTTGCGCGCGACTTCGCTGCCGAGGAACACGACGCGCCGCTGAAGCCGGACGTCCTCGGCGTCGATGAAGCGTCCCGAGCGGCGGAACCTGGCTGCGCATCGAGCCGTAGCGCCGGCGCCACGCCGCGAGCGAGGTACGACGACTGCTTGTCCTGCCACGCGATCGGCACGTCCTGGAAGATACTCCGGGACTCCACGCCTTGACGAGCGGGATCTGTCCAACGGCTTCCGCGTCGGCGAAGCGAAGCCTGATGCGCTGGCCCGCGCGCTCGCCGCCGGCCTGCATGCTCGTCTGGCCGCCGCCGAGGACGATCACACGCCGTCGCCGAATGCGCCACTGGAATCCGCGAACAAGGCGCTGCATCGAAGCCGTTGCCGTAGGCCGAGCAGCATCACGACCGAGACGATGCCCCACGAGATGCCGAGCATCGAGAGCGCCGGCGCGCACGCGATTGCGGAACAATCCTGCTGAACGCTTCGCGGGAGATTTCACGAAGGACGCGCATCTTCATGATTCGAACCGCAGCGCCTCGACCGGCGGCAGCTCGCGCGGCCCGGCGTGCCGGGTAGGTCGAGGTGACGACGCCGACGATGACGAGCGCGGCGACGGCGCCAGGCCGGCCTGCCAGCGTCAGGATCATGCCCGTCGAAGCGTGCCGGCATCGGCGCGAGGTTCACGAGCGCGCAAAGTCCAAGCGCGACGAGCAAGCCCGCAGCGCCGCTGAGCAGCGTCAGGACGAAGCCCTCGAGAAAGAACTGCCGCTGGATGTGTGCCGGTCGTCGCGCCGAGCGCCTTGCGGATGCCGATCTCGCGCGTCCGCTCGCGGACGGCGACCAGCATGATGTTCATCGACGCCGAGACCGCCGAGCGCTCAGCGTCACGACGCCGACGATGGTGAAGAAATCCTTCATCGCCTGGATCATCCGGTCGAACATCATGCGTCTCGAGCGACGTGTCCCACACGCGGACGGCATCGCGATCCGCCGGGATCGAAGCCCGTGCTGCCGCGCGATGACGCGCCGGATCTCGCGCTCGAGCGGCCAGTCGATGTCCTCGATGCGCGCCGGTGCGGCTGTCGAGAATCGACGGCAGCCGCGCGACGACGTCGTCGTTCGGCGCGACGATGATCGTCGAGACGACGCCGCTCGGCGCGTCGGCTCGCGGGAAGTCGCGCGCCATCGCCGTGAACGGGACGAAGACCTTGTCGTTGTCGCGGCCGTTGTAGTCGCTGTCCTGATCCTTCTTGTCGGATCCTGCCGATGACCGTGTGCGGGATGCCGTTCAACCGGTAGCGTCTCGCCGATGCTGTTCGCGCTGCGCGAACAGCTGCGTCAGTCAGAATCCCAGCCGAGGATCGCGACGCGGCGCGCCTCCGTTCTCGTCGGTGTCGCTGAACATTGCGGCCGCGATCGACGTCGATCGTTCGGATGTCCTGATACTGCGGCTCGATGCCGTCGACGGTGATCGCGGCCGCGTTGTAGGCGCTCTTCACGCTGCACGCCGCCGCGCTGAAATCTCGGCGCTGACGACCGCGATCATGCTCGACTGCGTCTGGCAGCGCCCGCACGTCGTCGACGGTGAGCAGAACACCGACGGCCGGCGCGCTCGCCGCCGGCCTGCATGCCGGTGCGGCCGCCCCAGACGATGCGCGATGTTCTTGCCGAGCTCCATCAGCACCTTGTCGTTGCCGCGGCTGAAAGCCTTCGCCCGTGGCCGAGAGGATGACGACCGAGATGACGCCCCAGAGGATGCCGAACATCGTCGAGGAAGCTGCGCAGCTTGTTGGCGCGCAGGTTCATCACGACCTGGCGGAGCTACCTCGCAGCATGTCAGTTGGGCAGGACGACCTTGTCGCCCGGCGTTCGATGCCGCGAACGACCTGCATCTTCGTGCCGTTGCCGACGCCGACCTGACCGGCACGCGCGTGCGGCCGGTGCGCGCCGACGCGATCGAGCAGATCGACCGACGGCGTTGCGCCGGTCGTCGTAGAAGACGGCCGCCTCGGGCACGAGCACCGAGTTCGGGAACTCCTCGAGGATGATCTCGGCGTTGGCCGTCATGTTGGCCTTCAGCTCCTTGCCGGGGTTGTCGATCGAGACCTTCACCTCGAACGTCGTGACGTTGTCCTTGTCGACGCCGATCGGCGAGATCTGCGTGACGCGCCCCTGGAACACGCGGTCGCGGAACGTCTCGGTGGTGATGCGTGGCCGGCTGGCCGATGCGGCACGCGGCCGATGTCGGCCTCATCCACCTTGCCGCGGACGAACACGCGGTCGATGTCGCCGAGCGTGATGCACGAGCGTGCCGTTGGCGCCCAGGTTGAGGATCGACGACACCGGGCTGCCGACTTCGACGTCGCGCGTCAGCACCGTCGCCCGGATCGGCGCCTTGATGGTCGCGTTGGCGAGCTCCTCCTCGCGCGCTCTCGAGCGCGCGCGCGCGCCTGCGCGACGTTGGCGATCGCCTCGGTGACCTTCGCGCGGCTGATCACCAGCTGGCCCTGCGCGGCCGCCTGCCGGTTCATCGCCTGGTCGAGCGCGTTGCTGCGCGTCGTCGAGCGCTGACTGCGAGACGAGCTTCTGATCGAACAGCTGCTGCGCGCGCGCGGAATTCCGGCTGCGCGAACTCGACGTCGGGCGACTCGCGCCTCGATCTCGTTCTTCTTCAACTGCGCGCTGGCCGCTTCGTTGGCGGCTTCGGCGCGCCTGCAGATTGGCGCGGGCCTGCGCGAAGGCGTGCGGTAAGATTTTCGCGATCGAGCTCGGCGAGCACCTGGCCGGGCTTGCACGAGCTGATCGACGTCGACGTACAGCTTCTCGATGATGCCGTTCGCCTTCGACTTGATCTCGACCTTCGTGATCGGCTCGACCTTGCCGGTCGCGACGACCGAGCGGCGCATCGTGCCGCGCTCGACAACCGCAATCTTGGCGGGATCGATCGTCGTCGAGGCGCCGGTGAGGGCGGTGAAGCCCCAGATGCCGGCGACGACGATCAGGACGAAGATGGAGACAATGCAGGGTCTTGCGGGATTTCTTCATAACCACGTCGAAGTTCTACGGACGAGCAGGCCTAAAGGGTTTCAGCCAGCTTATGTGGATTCTGCGGACCGTCAACGACGGTGAACCTGAGAAAACGTTCCGGATTCTGGCCGGCGGCGTCCGGACGCTCGGGCGCGCGACCGGCGCCGACTTCAGCGTGGACGGCGCGCTCGTTTCACGCGTGCACTGCCGGTTGATTGCGCTGCCCGGCGGCGGGCTGGAAGTCCGCGATCTGGACAGCACGAACGGCACGTTCGTGAACGGGAAGCGGGTGCAGACGGCCCAGCTGGAATCGGGCGACCGTCTCCAGATAGGACGGGTGGAGCTGATCGCGCTCCGCGATGTCGACTAGCGGCCGGCGAGGTATTCGAGCACGAACGGATTCGTCTTCCTCTCTTTCCCGATCGTCGTGTCCGGACCGTGTCCCGAGTGGACGATCGCAGCGTCTCCAGCGGAAACAGGACCTCGGTGATCGAACGCAGCAGCGTCTCGTAGTCGCCGCCAGGAAGATCGGTGCGCCCAATCGATCCGGCAAACAGCGTATCGCCGACGAACAGATCCATTCCGGCGGTCCCTTCTTGCCAATCTGCAGGCAGACGCCGCCGGGACAGTGGCCGGGCGTGTGATGCAGGCGCACTTCGTAGTCGCCGAAATGAATCGGCGTCATGTCGTAGAAGACGTCGATCGGCGGCGGCTGCCGGAGCTTGAAGCCGAACATCGCGCCCTGCTGCTCCGCGGCGTCATAGAGAAAGAGGTCATCGTTGTGCAGATACACCGGCGCATCGAGCGCATCCTTCGCCGCGCCCACGCCGGTGATGTGGTCGATGTGCGCGTGCGTCAGCAGGATGTATTGAATCTCGAGATCGTGATCGCGCACGGCGCGCCAGCAGGCCGTCGACTTCGTCGCCAGGATCGATGATGACCCCTCGCGCGTCCGCTCGCAGCCGACGACGATGCCCGTTCTTGTAGAAGGGAGGCTCCGCACGGACTTCGAGGATCATTCACTACAATTCTAGCACATGATCGTGTGCGTCCTCGACGACCTGCTCTTCTCGGTCAAGATCTCCACCGCCGCAAAGGCGATCGGCGCCGACGTGTACTTCGAGCGCACGCCCGGCATGGCGTTCGCGCGGATCAAGGAGAAGCAGCCGTCGCTCGTCATCTTCGATCTGAACAGCGCAAGGCTGAATCCGCTCGGCGTCATCGCGGAGCTGAAATCCGATCCGCTGACGCGAGGAGATCAAGACGCTCGGGTTTCGTCTCGCACGTGCAGGCGGACACGATTGCCGCGGCCCGAGCGGCGGGCATCGACGAAGTGCTGGCGCGCTCCGCGTTTTCCGCTCAATTGGGTGAAATCTTGAAATCGTAGGGCGGTCGTCAGTCGCCGGTTACCACAAAACCACCACCGATCGCGCCGATGATGAGCAGCATCACGATCGTCAGGAGCAGGATGCGGCCGGTGTTGTTCGGCGGCAGATCGTCGTGGTCGTCCTCGTCGCCGACGCTTCCGCGCATGTCAGGATCGCGGCGACGCTTCTCAACTCCGCGGCAAATGTCGCGGCAGCTCTGGTATCGATTCTCCGGATTCGGCGCGACCGCCTTCAGCACGACATCCATCGAGCTCCGGCGGCACGTGCCGGATTGGTCGCGCTCGGCGCGGCGGCACCGCGGTGCATCGGCCGCCGGCCGGTCAGCGTTTCGTAGAGCACCGCGCCGACCGAATAGATGTCCGACCGCTCGTCGGATGCCAGCCCGCGCGCTTCCTCCGGGCGAATCGTAGTCGTGAAGCCGGCTCGCCGTCAGGCGACGCGAAGCCGTCGCGCGGAGCGAGCGCGAACGCCGGAATCTTCGCGTGACCCTTCGCGGTGATGACCACGGAATCCGGACTGAGGCCGCCATGCACGTAGCCCGCACGCGTGCGCGTCGGCGACGGCGTCGGCCATCTGGATGGCAAGGTCCATCGCGCGGCGGACGTTGATCGGCCGCCCGCCCATCTCGGAACGGAGCGACTGCCCTTTGAGGAATTCGAAGACGATGTAGATGCGTCCGTCGTGCTCGCCGACGTCGAACACCGTCGTGACGTTTGGATGCGACAGCGCGACGAGGCCGCGCGCCTGCTCGATGAATGCCTGCTGCGCTGACGCTCGGTGAAGTCTTTCGGCAGAGCACGCGAACGGCGACGGTGCGTCCCTTCTTCGTGTCGCGCGCGCGGAACAGCTCTCCGGGTCCGGCAGGCTCCAGCCGCTCGAGCAGGTTGTAGTGCGCGATGACGGCGATAGGACCCGGAACGGACGTCGTCATTCGGTCTTTTGCTCGATGACGCGTCTGCACCAGCTCCTTCGCGTCGCCGATCTGCTCGATGACGAGCGCGATGTCGAGCGTCGGACGTCCCGGCACGCGAGTGCTCTGGCAGTAGACGCTGTGCTGTCCGATCATCGCGAGCGCGTCGGTGAGCAGATCCATCGCGACCGCGAGACGGCCGCGACCCTGTCCCATCATCGTCTCGTGGACTTCGAGCGCCTGGCGGTGCTTGTCGAGCGCGCCCATGTCACCTCTCTTGCTACTTCGTGCCGGTCTGCGCGCGGACGGATCTCGACGCGGCTCGGCAGGCTGCGCGCCGGATGGTCGAGCAGATCGACGACGACTTGCGCGACGTCGTCGGGCGACAGCTTCCAGTCGGCGCCGGCGGTCTCGTGACCGCCGAAGCCGGTATTCACCGATCCTGGCAGCGACGTACGCGACGCGAATGCCGTCGTGCCGGACCTCCTGCATCAACGACTCGCTGAACGCGTTGAGTCGCCGACTTCGACGCGCAGTAGGCGGCAGCTTCGGCGAACGGCATTCTTCGCCGGCCAGGCTGCTGATGTTGATGATCCAGCCGCCGCCGCGCTTGCGCAGGTGCGGCAGCGCGGCGCGGCAGCAGTAGAACACCCGGTGAGGTTCGTGTCGATCACGTCGTGCCACTGTTCGACCGACATGCTCGGCGACCGGCGTGAAGACGCCGACGCCGGCGTTGTTCACGAGGATGTCGATGCCGCCAAAGTGCGACGCCGCGGCGCTGAACGCGCGCTCGACGTCCGCGTAATCGCGGACATCCGCCCGTCTGCGCCATCGCCATGGCGCCCAGCTCGCGAATGGCGTCCGCCAGCGGTTTCTCCTTCGTTCCGGTGATCATCACGTTGACGTCCCGCGTGACGAGCGCGCGCGCGATCGCGAGCCCGATGCCGCGCGATCCGCCGGTGACGATCGCCGTCTTGCCAGTGAGTGTCGACATGCCTACCGGGTCGTCGTGGGCCGTAGTACATCAGTAGATACAGACCAGTAGAATACCTCACCGGTTCATGGCGACTGTTGCGATCGTGGGCGCAGGTGACATCGGCGGCGCGTGCGCTCACGCGCTCGCGGCGCACGATCTGCGTCGGTCACATTCTTGTGATCGATCGCCGCTGCGAATGCCGGCAGCGGGCAAGGCGCTCGACATCCAGCAGTCGGGCGCAATCAGCGGCTTTCACGCACGGCTCGAGGCGACAGAGCGACGAGTCACGCGCGATCGGATGCGCAGCGTACGTCGATTGCCGACCGCTTTGCGGCGGGCTCACCCGAGTGGCAGGGCGAAGAAGGGCTTCGCGATGATCAAGCGCGATGGCGAGCCTCGTCCGACGCTGCCCGTCGTGTTTGCCGGAGCGCGGCAGGCCGATCTCATCCGCGCGTCATCTCAAGAGGCGCGAATCGCCTGCGCGCCGCCTGATTGGGCGTCAGGACCGAGGCGCTTGCCGTCGGCTGTTGCCGCCATCGTCGCGATGGAAGCGCGCTGCGCGCCGAACGAGGTGTCGGTCGCCGATGCTCGGCACGCCTCCTGCGTTCGTTCGTTGTTCCATGGAGCGACGCGTCGATCGGCAGGCTACGCGCTCGAGCGGGTCGATCTCGCAGGTGCAGCTTCGGCGGATCGAGGCGCGCGTCGCGCGCCTCTGGCCGCCGGGACCCTACGCGCTCGGCGCCGCCGCTGCACGCGTTGCCGAAGCGCATGCTGCATGATCGTCGCGGCGGTCGTATAGCGTACTGACGCTGCTCGGTGGCGAGTTCGGCGTTCGCGATCGCGTTGGCGCGGTGCCCGCGCTGCTCGCCTCGCACGGCGTCGCGCACACGCGCGTGCCGGCGCTCAACACGCGCGAGCGTGTCCAGCTCGACACCGCGCTCGGTGCCTGATGCGTAGAGCTTCTGTTCGCATTCCGTCCTGCTGCGCGACCGCCACTCAGTGCGGCGACGCCGTCTGATCGACGCAGACCGCCTGCTCGGTCACATCAAGTTCCTCGCATCCGACGATCTGAAAGGACGCGCGGCGGGGAGTCCGGAACTCGAGCGGGCGGCCGACTACATCGCGCAGCAGTTCAGGGACATCGGCCTGAGGCCTGGCGGCGATGACGGGACCTGGTTCGAGCCGTTCCAGGTCGATCGCCGGGGTCTCACCGTCGGCGACCGGCAACTCGCTGGTGGTGTCGGATCGAAGCAAGTCCGATCCGCCTCGCGCTCGGCTCGACGTATTACCCGCTGTCAGCCGTCCCGAACGAATCTCCAGACCGTTCCTTCAGAGCGGATGGACAGGCTGCCGCTCGTCTTCGCCGGATATGGCCTGTCCGCGAGCAGACGTGAACTACGACGACTACGCCGGGCATCGACGTCGACCGGCAAGGCGGTGATCATCTTCACGTCACGAGCCGCAGGAGATCCGATACCGAACAGCCCGCTGAACGGCAACACGGCCGATGCCGCAGACGACCGCTGTATCAAGAAGCCGCCGAGATCGCGCACAGCCTCGGCGCGCGCGTGCTGCTCGTCGTCTCGGATCCTTCGCATACGAACCGATCCGGGGCTCTGTACCACTCGTTTGATGTCGTGCCCGACACCGACGAGGCCGGGCATGCCCGTGCTGCGCGTGCGCCGCAACGAGATGCAGCCGCTGCTCGACGAGTGGGGACTCGACGCGCTCGCGACGCAGATCGATCGCGATCTTCGACCGAGATCACATCTGATCAAAGACGCGCGCGTCGACTACACTGAGATACCTTGCCGCACAATCGGCGCACGGTTCGCAACGTGGTTGGCGTCATGCCCGGCTCGGATCCATCGAAGAGCCGGCGAGGCGATCGTCATTGGCGCGCACTACGATCACGTCGGCCTTGGCGGCCGGCTCTCGATCACGCCTGAACGCGCGGGCGAGATCCACAACGGCGCCGACGACAACGCGTCTGGGCACGGCGTCGGTGATCGAGATCGCACGCGCGGCGATGGCGGATCGCGGCGCGCTTTCCCCGAACGCTCATCTTCGTCACGTTTGCCGGCGAAGAGCGCGGCCTGCTTGGCTCGGCGCACTATGTCGCGTCGCCTCCGGTGTCGATCGGCGAGCACCGTCGCGATGCTGAATCTCGACATGGTCGGCCGATCGCGCGGCGCGCGTCGACGTCAGCGGACTCGATGACGACGACGCTCGAAGAGCGACCTGCTCGCGGCCGCGCAGGCGACCGGCGGGATCGACATCAAGCAGGAAGGGCCCGGCGCAGGACGCAGCGACGACTCGTCCTTCTCTGCCGCGCGCGTGCCCGCGATCAATTTCTTCACGGGCTTCCACACCGATTACCATCGTCCGACCGACGACTGGGAAAAGATCGACAAGGCGGGAACGGCGCGGGTGGCGACGCTTGCGCTCGAGTTCGCCGCGCCGCCTTGCGGCAGACTCAGCGCTCAAGGCTCAGAGCGCAAGCCTTAAGCCTTGAAGCGCCTTGAGCCTTGAGCCTTGAGCCTTGAGCCTGCGCAAGAATACGCGGGCGTCGGATCGGTGGAGGTCGAGGCCGCTCGTAAACGCCTGCAACCGCGACCGCAGCATCAAGCCGGCCCCGATGCAGGCGCGACTTGAGCGTCTGGTCCTTCACGTGAAGCCGAGTGCTCGCTTCCTCGGTGGTCAGCCCTTCGATGTCGCGCAGCACCACCGGCACTCGATAGATCTCCGGCAGCTCCTGGATCGCCGTCGCCACCGCGCGACGCAGCTGCAGTCGCGAGCAACGCTTCGTCCGGCATGTTCGACCAGTCGGCGGGCTGCGCGGATGGCGCGGAGGTTCTCGTCCTCGCCGTCGCGGTTCCGTTCCTGCTGCTGGGCTGCACGCGCCAGCTTCGACGTCCTTAGCCGCGACATGGCGGTATTGAAGGTGATCCGGTAAATCCAGGATGAAAGCGCGGAGTCGCCGCGGAACGCGCCGATTTTCCGATAGACCTTCATCAGCACGTCCTGCGTGACTTCCTCGGCGTCTTCCCGGTTCTTCATCTGGCGCAGGGCCAGCTGGTAAATCCTTGACCCGTAACGCTCTGCCAGCTCGTGCACGGCTGTTTCGTCGCGCGCCTGCAGTCTGGCGACCAGCAGGCGATCCTCGGTCCTGTTCATGGGTGTCCTCATCTGACAGGAAGAACACCGACCGATTAGGTCTTATTCCCGGACCGTGCAAAATACAGGGGCCGTTGGTCCTTGCAGCCATCCTCGTCGTCGCGGCGCTGATTTTCATCAACGCCGTGCTACGTGGCCGCCGAATTCGCCGCCGTCAGCGCCCGCCGAAGCCGGATCCGCCAGCTGGCCGAGGAGGGCAACCGCCTCGCCAGCTGGCTGATGCCGGTCCTCGAGACGCCGGCCGCGCTCGATCGCTACATTGCCGCCTGCCAGATCGGGATCACCGTCTCGGGCCTCGTGCTCGGCGCGTATGCCGAAGCGAGCATTGCCGGATCGCTGTCGCCGATGCTGGCGCCGTGCCGGCCTGCAGCCCGGCACCGCGCAGTCGACATCGATCGTCATCGTCCTGTTGCTGCTCACCGTCGCCCAGGTGATCTTCGCGGAGCTGGTCCCGAAGGCGCTCGCTCTGCGATACCCGACGCAGTCCGCACTCTATGCCGTGATCCCGATGGCCCCGTCGCTGTGGACGTACCGCCCGATCATCACGTGGCTGAACGGGACGGGCCTCGTCCTGCGCCGCCTGGTCGGGGCGCCTCCGAAAGCGCATCGTCACATCCATTCGCCGGAAGAAATCGAGCTGCTGATCGCCGGAAAGCCGCGACGGCGGATTGCTGGAGCCCGACGAGCACCGGCGGCTGCGCGCGCGCTCGCGCCTGAACCTGCGTCAGGCCAAGCAGCTCATGGTGCCGCGCCCGGAGATCTCCGCGATCGACATCAGCGACGCCGCTCAACGACGTGATTCAGCTGGTCGCGCAGAGCCCCTACTCGCGGCTTCCCGTCTACCGCGACTCGATCGACAACATCGTCGGCATGCTGCACACCAAGGATCTCGTTCGCTGGCTGGTGAGCGGGCAGCGCAGGCGAAACGCTCGAAGGCGTCATCCGGCCGATCGCGAGCGTGCACGAAAGCGTCACCGTCGACCGCGTGCTGCGCACCTCCGCGAGCGCCGCACGCACCAGGCGCTCGTCGGTCGATGAGTTTGGCGGAACGTCCGGGCTGATCACGCTCGAAGACGTGCTGTCGGAGCTGCTCGGCGACGTTGGCGACGAGTTCAAAGCCGGCGAGCCGGTGGCGGAGATGCTGCCCGACGGCCGCGTCAGGCTCCCGGGCCAGATGCCGGTCGAGGACGCCGCCACGTTCCTCGGAACCGACGTGGGAGACGGAGGCCGCCACGGTCAACGGCTTCGTGATCGAAGCGCTTGGGCATCTGCCGACGCCGCTCGAGCGCGTCGTCATCGGTGACTTCGAGTTCGAAGTGGAAGGCGTCCAACGCCGCGCGCTCGTGACGGCCCTCGCGAGGCGCGTCAAGGAACAGCCATCGACCGAGGCCGAAGAGTGACGCGCCGTCCTCTTCACCCTCGCGCTCATCCTCCTGTTCGTGCGTGGCGAACGGGCTCTTTGTCGCTGCGGAGTTTGCGATCGTCGGCGCGCCGCGCGCCAGCCTCGAGCATCTCGCAGCCAGGGCAACACGCTGCGCCCGCCGCGTCGTCGCAATCCTCGACAACGTGCGCCGGCGCGACAGGTACATCGCCACCGACCCAGATCGGCGTCGTCGCTGGCGAGCCTCGGCCTCGGGCATGTGCGGCGAACATGTCGTCGCCGGGTGGATAGAAGCGTGGTCTGGATCCGCTCAGCCTTGACGGGATGGATCACCGCGCACACGGTCGGCGAGCGTGGTCGCCATCGCGGTGCTGACATACGCGCACATCGTGCATCGGCGAGATGGTGCCGAAGACGCTCGCGCTGCAGAGCGCCGACGCGCACCGCCCTGTGGGTATCGCCAGCTCATCGAGAGCATTCAGAAGCCGGTGCTGCCGCTCGTCGTTGCGCTCGATGGCACCCTGCGAACGCTGGTGCTCGGGCAGCCGGCGTGCAGCGGCGGCGTCGCCGAAGAAGAGCGCTACCACTCGCACCGAAGAGCTGCAGCTCATCATCCAGGAAAGCCAGGAGCGCAGGCCTGCTGCGCGGCGAGTCGGGGCGCATTCTCAGCGAGCTGTTCGAGTTTGGAGACCTGACCGCCGGACCAGGTGATGGTGCCGCGCGTGCACCTGGTCTCGCATCCGCGTCGGCACCACCGCCGACGAACTGCGGGACATCGTCCGGACGCGGCCGCACACGCGGTTTCCGGTCTCATACCGGCGACCCTGACGACATCGTCGGCAGCGTTCACATCAAGGATCTGCTGCGTCATGTCGTCTCGAACCAGCCCGTCACGCCGATCCGACGCCCGTCATGTTCCTTACATTCCGACGACCGATGCCGCTTGATGAAGTGCTGGACGGCGATGCGGCGGACGCGCGCGCAGATGGCGGTCGTCATGGACGAGCATGGCGGCACCGCCGGCATCGTCACGATCGAAGATCTGTTCGAAGAGGTCGTCGGCGAGATCGACGAGGGACGCGGACGCACGCCGATCTGGCGCGAGGCATCAGGGCAGGCTGCTCGTGCGCGGCACCGTGAGGCTGAAGGACGCCGGCGACGCGATCGGCAGGTCGCTCGAGCATCCGGAGGTTCAGACGATCAGCGGTCTTGTTCTCGCGCTGCTCGGGCGTCCCGCTGCGGTTGGCGATGTCGGTGACGTGGAATAACGTGCGGATTGAGGTAACGGCGGTTGCGGGACGGGGCGTGGATGGATACTGCGCTTACCGTTCGCAACACCTGCGCGAACCGATGGATGATCCGCTCTTCGACGTCGTCGATTGAGAGCGCGCGGCCCGTTTGCTTCTCGAGCGACGTCACGCCACGGTCCGCGATTCCGCACGGCACGATCAGCTGAAAGTCGCGGAGGCTGGTGCTCACGTTGAACGCGAAGCCGTGGCTCGTGATCCAGCGTCGAGATGCGGACACCGACGGCGCCGATCTTTCCTGGTCCAACCCACGCGCCCGACAGTCCCTCGATGCGGCCGGCCGTGACACCGTAGTCCGCGCACGCGCGGATCATCACCTCCTCGAGATCCCTCACGTAGCGATGCACGTCGCATCGATCGGGACGCAGGTCGATGATCGGGATAGCCGACGATCTGTCCGGGGCCGTGGTAGGTGACGTCACCACCCCGTCCTGTCTCGTGGACCTCGATGCCCAGGCTTGCGAGCTGCGCATCGCTTGCGGTGATGTGCGACCGGCTGCTGCCCTGACGCCAAGCGTAATGACAGGCGGGTGTTGCAGGAGAAGCAGAAGATCCGGAACGCGGCCGGCGCGGCGCTCTTCGACAAGCGCCTTCTGCATGTCGAGCGCTTCAGCCGTACGGAACGACTCCGAGGCGCCGGACTTCCAGCGTGCCCGCCTCCGCCGGCGTGCTTCGGCGGGCAAGCGCTCAGCAGTCGTTGGCGTCAAAGCACTCCAGCCGCTGCTTCACGTCGGCCATGAACTGATCGGCAACGGCTCCGTCCACCAATCGGTGGTCGTAGCCGAGTGTCGAGATACGCCATCGTCCGGATTCCCACGGCATCGTCGACGACAACCGGACGCTTCTCGATCGTGCCGACGCCGAGAATGGCGACCTGCGGCTGGTTGATGATCGGCATGCCGAACTGCGCGCCGAACTGTCCGGGGTTGGTGATGGTGAACGTGCCGCCGTGCACTTCCTCCGGATTCAGGCGCTTCGCACGCGCGCGATCGGCGACGTCGGCGATGGCGCGGCTCAGACCGAGGACATTCTTCTCGTCGGCGTTCTTGATGACCGGCACGATCAAGCCATCGTCGAGCGCGACCGCGATGCCGAGGTTGATCTCGTGCCTGTAGACGACATTCTCGCCGTCGATCGACGCGTTGATGACGGGATGTCGATGCAGCGCTTCGACGATCACCGCGGGCGATGAACGCCATGTACGTGAGCTTCGCGCCCGCCCGTTCGTATTCCGCTTTCTTCTGCTGCCGGAGCTTCGCGACGGTGGAGAAGTTGACGTGAAAGACCGAGTAGACGTGCGCCGACGTGCGCTGGCTCAGAATCATGTGCTCGGCGATCTTCTTCCGCATCACCGAGAGCTTCTCGACCCGATCGCTGCCCGTCGGCCGGGCTGTGGCGAGCGCGCCTGTCGGCGACCGGCGGGGTCCGGCTTCAGCCGGACCTCGCCGCGCTCGATGTAGCCGAGGATGTCGTCCTTGGTGACGCGGCCACCGATGCCGGACCCGGCGATCTGCCCGATATCGACGTTGTGATCTTTCGCGATGCGCCGAACCAGCGGCGACGATCGGCGGCGGCCGTTGCCTGACGGCTGCAGTGGCTCGATCGACGACACGGTCTTGTCCGCGGGCGTGGGTGCTGGAGTGGACTGACCATCGGCCTGCTCTTTGCCGCGGCTACGGCAGGTCCGCCTCGCTGGCGACCTCGGCACCTACGTCGCTCGCGGCGGGACCCGCCCTACGTTCAGTCTCGGAGACAACTTCGTTGGCCTGGCCGATTGTCGCCGACGACGCTGTTGACGGCGACCGTCTCGCCCTTCCTTGACCTTGATGTCGGTGAGAATGCCGGCGGCGGGTGATGGAATCTCGGCGTCTACCTTGTCGGTCGAGATCTCGAAGAGCGGCTCGTCACGCTCGACCGGCTCGCCGACTTTCTTGATCCACCGGACGATCGTCCCTTCCGCAATCGATTCCCCATCTGGGGCATCACGACGGGCGTCGCCATATTCCTCCAGTGTAGGGCAGGGCTTTACGCCCTGCCATACGAAACTTACGCCCCGCCACCTATAACTGAATCGCCGCCCCGTGTGTCGCATGCGCCGCTTCCCCACCGCCTCGGAGAAAGTCGGATGCGCGTGAATGGTCTTGATGAGCTCTTCGACCGTGCACTCCAGCCGCAGCGCGAGCACCGCTTCGGCAACCAGCTCGGTCGACCGCGGCCCGATCATGTGGATGCCGAGGATTTCATCGTACGTCTTGTCCGCCACGATCTTGACGAACCCTTCGGTTTCGCCGGCCATCTTTGCGCGGCCAAGGACGCCGAATGGGAACGATCCGACACGAACGTCGTACCCCTTCTGCTTCGCTTCGGTTTCCGTCAGCCCGACGCTGCCGATCTCCGGGTCGCAGTAGGTGCAGCTTGGCACGTGGTCGTAGTTGATCGGACGCACATCCTGGCCCGCGATCCGCTCGGCGACGACGATGCCTTCGGCGGATGACACGTGCGCAAGCTGCGGGTGGACGCCGACGCCGAGCGTGATGACATCGCCGATCGCGGATACGTTCGGCACGGACGTTCGATAGAGCTCGTCCACCTTGATGTAACCCTTCTCCGTCTTGATGCCGGCTTCCTCGACACCGAGCCCGGTCGTCACCGGTCCGCGTCCCGTCGCGACCAGGAGAACATCGGCCGTCAGCTTCTGAATCCCTCCGTCGGAAGTCTGCGCCTCGATGTCAACGCCAGTGGCGCCGGCGAGCGCTTTCGTCACCTTCGTCCCGGTCAGCGACTTGATGCCCTGCTTCTTGAACGACTTCTCGAGCTCCGCGGAAACGGCTTCGTCTTCAACCGGCACGAGACGCGGCAGCAGCTCGATGATGGTCACCTCGCTGCCGAAGCGGCGATAGATCGAGGCGAACTCGACGCCGACCGCGCCGCTGCCCATGATGACCAGCGTCTTCGGAACCTCTTTCAGCCCGATCGCTTCGTCGCTCGTGATGATCCGTTTGCGATCGATCTCGATCCCGGGCACGCTGCGCGCGGACGAGCCGGTCGCGATGATGATCTCCTTCGCCTCGAGCGTCTGCGTGTCGCCCTCGACGATTTCGACTTTGCCTTTTCCGGCGAGCCGCGCGCGTTCCCTTGATCCAATCAATCTTGTTCTTCTTGAAGAGGAACTCGACGCCCCTGGTGAGACCGGTGACGACGCGGTCCTTGCGCGACTGCACCTGGTTCATATCAATGGTCGGCGTTGCAGCCGGAATCGTGACGCCCCATTCCTTCGCGTCACGAATGACCTTCAGCGCGTGCGCGTGCTCGAGCAGCGCCTTTGTGGGGATGCAACCCCAAATCAAACAGGTCCCTCCAAGCGCTTTCTGCTTTTCGACAACGGCAACTCTTTTCCCGAGCTGCGCGCAGCGGATCGCGGCGACGTGCCCGCCGGTGCCTGCGCCAATCACCACGACATCGTAGGAGTTGGGCACGAAGAATGATTCCTTATCGCTTCAACGATGCAAGCGGGACGAATGAATCACGGCCCTGGGATGCCGGGATCGGCGGCGGCTGCGGGCGTCGACCCGCCAGTGAGCTGCTGAAGCTGAGCGCGCAGTTCGCCATTCTGGTATTTCAGCTCCCAGTAATTCTGCGTGAGCTGATCGAGGCGTTTGGCGGTGCGACGCGCGCCTGGCCGAGCGCGATGAGCGCAACGACGAGCGAGGCACCAGTGACGAGCCAGAGGAGAGGATCATCAGTGCGGCGGTCCAGGCCCCACGTTATCGAAGGGAATTCGGAAGTGTCAAGGAGCCGCGCTATACTCGCGCCGCCGATGCCGGAGCGCCGGAAGACCGTCCTCATTGTCGATGACGACGAAGGCATGCGCGATACGTTGTCGGCCGTCCTCAGACGTGATTTCCGTCTGCTGAAGGCCGCCACGGGCGAGGCTGCGCTGCAGATCATGGAAAAAGAGGATGTCGATCTCATGATGCTCGACGTCCGCCTGCCCGGGAATCAGCGGATTCGACGTCCTCAAGATCGTCAAGGAAAACTACTCCTACGTCGAAGTCATCGTCATTTCGGCGCTCAAGGAGCTCGACATCGCCGTCGAGGCGATGCGCCATGGCGCCTATCACTACATTTCCAAAGACTTCGACCCCGAAGGCGTCCGGACGCTCGTCGCGAACGCGAGCGAACGGCAGGACTTGAGCCGCCACGTCATGCGCCTCAGCGCCCAGGTCGCCGAACAAAATGACCGCGAGTTCATCGTCGGACCAAGCCGCGCGACACGCGACATCATCGACCTCGTCCACAAGATCGCCAAGCTCTCGGCCACCGTGCTGATCCTCGGCGAAAGCGGCACCGGAAAGGAGCTGCTCGCACGTCTCATCCATCGTGAATCGGGCGATCCGGCGAGTCCGTTCGTTCCCGTCAACCTGGCGGCCGATCCCGAAGGAGCTGGTCGAAAGCACGCTCTTCGGCCACGAGAAGGGGTCTTTCACCGGCGCCATCCGGCAGCAGCTCGGAAAATTCGAGCTGGCGGGCGGCGGGACTTTGTTTCTCGACGAGGTCGGCGACCTGCGGATCGAGCTGCAGGCGAAACTGCTGCGCGCCATCCAGGAAGGCGAGATCGAGCGCGTCGGCGGGACGCATCCGATCAAGACCGAGTTCCGGCTGATCGCCGCGACCAATGTCGACCTCGACAAGGCAGTAAAGGAGGGATCGTTCCGCGAAGACCTCTATTACCGCCTGAACGTCATCCCGATTCGGATGCCGGCGCTGCGCGACCGCATCGAGGATCTTCCGGAGCTGGCCCGGTTCTTCATCCGGCGGTATGACCAGAAGTTTCGAAAGAACATCCAGGGAATTGCCGATTCGACGCTTCGAATCCTCGCTTCGTATTGGTGGCCGGGAAACATCCGCGAGCTCGAGAACCTGATCGAGCGGATCGTGGCCGTCTCTGACAAGGACTGGATCACCGACGAAGATCTGCCATATGAGCTGCACGTCGCCCAACTGGACTCCGAAGGGCCATCGGCTGAAAACCTGCTCGAACGCGCCGTGTCGACCTTCGAGCGCAATTTCCTCATCCGCGCGCTCGAGAAATCCGGCTGGAACGTCACCGCAACCGCGCGAGACGCTCGGAATTCCGCTCAGCACGCTGAAGTTCAAGATGGACCGGCTCGAGATTCGCGAGCTCGCGCGGAAGATCCGCGGCAATTAAAGCCCCCAAATCGCACAAGTAACTGTCCCGGGCGGCCAAGAACTTGGCCGCTCGTTACCAGCACCGTTTTCCGCCAAGAAATCGCTCGCAGGCGGCGTTCTGCACAATCAGTGCGCAAATCGTTGGCCGTGCGGACGTGAACGGCACGAATGCGAGTTGACTTGCCTGATCGGCGATTCCGTTCGCAATTCCCTTCATCTGAGCGTGCAAGCGCACGCATTTCAAATGCTGGTATGCACGTTGCTCTCGCGAGGACCAACGAGCCGCGGTGAACGCTCACCGTGTCTTTCTTCCAAAGACCGAGATACGAACTACGCGACCTGAGCGATAGGTGGACCCTCGGGACAGAGGAACGTCTATGCAGCCGTCGAGTCTTCAACGTGCAGGTGCCGCTCCCGGAGAGAAATGAAGTGTTCCTGATGAACACCTTCTCCGACGCGCAGCTCCTGGTCTCGCCCGACGTGACCGGTCTGCTCGACCGGATCAAGAACGGCCAGAGCACGTTCGAGGGCCGACGAGCGCGAGACGGTCGAATCGCTGGTCGAGAACGGCTTCCTCGTCGAGAGTCGAGACGACGAGCAGCAGGCGCTGAAGAAGTAGCTTCACCGACATGCGCGAGGACACCGACCAGCTGCGCGTGACGGTGCTGACGACGCTGCAGTGCAATTTCGCGTGCGACTACTGTTTCCAGGGCGACCACGGCGACTACAACAAGTTCGCCGCGAAGATGACCATGGAACAGGCCGATGGCGTCGCGCGCTGGATCGAGGACCGGCTGGATGAAGTCAAGCCGGAGAAGTTCGTTCTCACGTTCTTCGGCGGCGAGCCCCTTCTCAATCTGCCCGTGATGTATTACCTGGCCGAGCGCTGCGCCGCCCTGGCCGAGAAACGCGGCGTTCGTCAGCTGATCAACATCATCACCAACGGACTGCTTCTGACGCGCGAGGTCGTGGATCGTCTCAATCCGTACGGGCTCAACGGGATCAAGATCACGCTCGACGGTGATCGCGACACGCACAACCGGATGCGTCCGCTTCGCGGCAAGCAGGGGACCTTCGATCGGATCATCGAGAACGTCCGCCAGGTCGCCGACTTCGTGCCGATCACGATCGGCGGCAACTTCGACGAGTCGTCGGTGGACAGCTACCCTGACCTGCTCGACTTCCTCAAGGAGCAGGAGTTCTCGGACAAGATCGCGAAGATCAACTTCAAGCCGATCATCAAGGCCCCCGGAGCCGGCAGCGCCGAAGGGCGTCATCCCTCTCATGGTCGTGACCGGTGACAGCAAGCCTCTGGCCGGCACGTGCATGACGAGCGCCGGCGCGGGCAAGCTCTCCGGAGGTTCCAGCATCTGCGACTCATGCCATTTCGTGGACGAGAAGATGGCGTACCTCCGCGACGAGACACGGAAGCGCGGGTTCCAGACGCCCGACGGCGTTCACATGGGTCCGTGCGAGATTCATCGCCGACACGCCTACACGATCGGCCCTGACGGTTCGCTTTACGCGTGCCCCGGCTTCACCGGTGACGCACAACAGTCAACGGGACACGTCGATGGGCGCGAAGAAGCCTGGCGGCAGGCCGTCGCCGAGCGGTTTGAGCGTCTCAACCCACACAAGGAAGAGTGCGGGGACTGTTCTTTCATTCCGGTCTGTGGCGGTGGCTGTTCCGTGGCCTCGCACACAGAAGTAGGTGACATGCATTCGCCGACCTGTCACCGAGGAGCGATGGAATCGGCGTTAGTAGGGTTGGCGCAGCGCACCGCGGCTGCCGCCAATGTTTAAACCGGCCAATCGGCCATTCAACCAAAGGTGGAGTAAAATCATGAAGATCACCGTTATCAAGAAGGCAACGCCGACCCGGAAGCCGCAGAATTTTTGCCCGTGGGTTATGGACGACCTCGCCGACAAGAAGAACTAAGAAGCCGTTGCCCGGCTTCCGTCGGGATTCGTTCGCTTCAAAGAACGCCGCACCGCCACCCGGCTTAGGTGCGGCGTTCTTATTTTGTGCGCTCGTCGCCGCACGGGCGTGCGCAACTCAAGGCATCCACCGGTCCAAACTCCACGCAACCAGGGTCCTAACGATCGGCTGTCCCGAAGGCATCGCCGCGGGGACCGACCTCGGAGCGTCGTCAACTGGCCGCGAGCATCTGAGCCTCGAGGGCCTCACGCAGCTAGGCCGCCGATGGTCGCGTGCCATTCCAGACTGGCAGATTCCTGGAGGTTGGGAAAACGACGGCCTGACAGCTGAACGTGAGCGTCTGTCGGTCCCGGAGTCAAGTCTCCACGACGGCAGCAAGCTTGACGGCGGACCATCGCCGCCCGCGATCGCAGCGCGCGGCCGTCGCGCGCCCATCGAATCGGGCGATCTTGCTCATCGCTTCTGCGAACTATCGTCACCATACGGTTACCGCATGGCGGCGATCGCCGACTTGATCAATTTGAACGCTCCCAACCCTCGGCGTTCCTGCCGGAGGACCTGAAGTAAACCTGCAAACGCATGGATCGCCGGGCTGTCAGGACCGGACCTTTTCGGTATCGTCACGAACGACCAGACAGCGGCAGTGCTCGAGCGCTATCGCAGGCTACTATCGAAGTGAACCGCGACGGCTCCCAACGCATTGCGCGGGTCGATGATCCGACCGTTCCACACGCTACAGAACTGCCTGGACCAGTCTTCTGCGAGGGCGACAGTGGACATGGTGACCGAACGTTCCGCCTCGAATGCAGTCGAGTTCGTCAAAACGACCAAGTTGCGCGTGGTATCGTTTCGGCCGCCGTTGCCAGTGCGTCGATCGCCTTCAATTCGTCGCAAACCCCCGTTCAGTTCGCCAATCGGTCCGACGTGCGTTGAACGCCGCGATCGATCGCGAGCGCGCTGGTTCAAACGCTCTTGCAGGGTCGACGGACTGGTATCCGACCGGCCCAATCTGGCCACGAAGCACTGGGCGTGCGACAACGGAATCGCTCCATATCCTTCGAATGCCGCCGCTCGCCGGTTCGCTCCTCGACTCTGCCGGATGCTCCATGGGTCCCTCGCCGACGAGGTAGACGGACCGCGGGCACGTTATTCGGGTTTACTTGCCTTGTCCCGCGGGGATTCTCAGCGTGGTTGAGCGTAGTCGCGCTTGGAGGTTCAGAAACAGCTCTACAACGTCGGCGTCGACATGCAATTCGAGGTGTGCGTCCCGCTATCAAGGATTTCGATGCGCTATTCGAGCAGGGACATTTCGAAGCGATGCTCGACCGACATGATCAGTGGACCTACGGTCAGGCAGGCGTATATCTTCTGGCGCTCCGCAGCCAATGTTTCAAGGGGACTTGAACGTCTTCGGCTATGAGAATGCCGAGGCCGAGCGTCTCTTTGACGTGCTTGCGGACCTCGACCAATGAAATCGCGATTCGATCCGCTTTCGCACGGTTCCAACGGACGTCCTGCTGGACGATCCACCCGCGCGCTGTTCCTTGCGTGGAACCGAGCGCTCGAGAGCCGTGAGGCGCGGCTTCGGATGTTCAGGACCAGGTCCGTGACCAGGCCGACCCGGTGTCTACGATTTGGCGGTGGATGACCGGTTCCTGATCCGACGGCTCGCCTCGCGCAGTGAAAAAGATATCGACACGATTCGCGCTCCTGATGGCAGCGGCGGCCGTCATGCCGCTGCTGGCGTACGGCGCGGTGTCGATTATTTCGTTGCGTACGCGGCGCCCAGGAAACGGTCGTCCAGGGCAACTTGAACGTTGCGCGCCAGGTCGCTGAACAGATCGATCTGTACGTCAGGGCAGCGTAAAGATTCTCAAGGCGGTTGCCGCCGACCTGCAGCAGACAGGACTGGAGCCGTGGCAGCAGGACCGGATCCTCAAGAACTACGTCCTCGCAGTTTCCCGAGTTCAGAGAGCTGACGCTCATCGACGAAGGCGGCCAGCCGACGATATCGAGCCGATCTGGCAAGCCGACCGTGACGCGTGCCCGGGTCGCGAAAGCATCAAAATCGACGGGCGTTCTGATGTCGCGGTTCTCCGTCGACGATGACCTGTTACCGACGGCCGTCGCTCGCGGTTCGCCTGTGACCGACAGCCAGACGCAGGGATGGCTCGTCGGCCAAGTGAACCTCGAAGAACTCTGGCGGATGGTCGACCGCATCCGCGTCGGCAGCCAGGGCTTACGCCTCGTGTCGTCACCGGCGAAGGTCAGCTTCTCGCGCACGGCGATCCGGATCAGAAGTCGCGCGTCGCGCGCGGCGACAAGATGCTGTCGCACCCGCTGATTACGCGCTCTGAGCGCAGGCGAAGACCGGACGCGCGTCTGCCGAATATGCGATGCTCGTGGGACCCGTGCTCGGCGTGGCAGCAACGCTGCCGGCTCTCAGGCTGGACCGTCATCGTCGAGCAGCCACAGTCGGAAGCGTTCGCGATTCCGATCTCGCCTGCAGCGACAGCTTGAAATCGCGATCGCGCTCGCGCTCCTCGCGATGCTCGTCGTCGGCTACTTCTGGGGCCGCAGCTTCATCAATCCGATCCTCGCGCTGACGCGCGGAACGCGGGCGCTGGCCGGCGGCCGCCTCGACGAGCGCGTGGTCGTCGACATCGACAGACGAACTCGGCCAGCTCGGCGACGCGTTCAACAACATGGCCGACAGGCTCGTCGAGCTGCAGGAAGACGTGCGGAAGAAGGAGCGGCAGGCCGTCTTCGGCCGCGTCGCCGTCGGCCTCGTGCACGACCTCTCGCACCCGATTCAGAACATCGGCAACAGCTGCAAGCTGATTGTGAAGATGTTCGACGACATGGAGTACCGGGAGAGCTTCAAGCGGACCGTCGAGCGCGAATTCGAACAGGTCAAGCGCGTGCTCGAAGACTTGCGGAACCTGGCCAGCCGAAGCCGCTCGAAAAATTCCCGCTGGATGTGAACAAGGCGCTGCACGGCGTCGCCGGAGTCGATGCTCGCCGAGCGCCGAAAGCTCCGGCATCTCGCTCGAAACAGAGTTCGCGTTCGGCCCGCTCTACATCGAGGGCGACCGCTACGCGCTGAACCGCATCCACCGCAACCTGCTGACGAATGCGTTTCAGGCGACGCCGCCTCACGGCCGCGTCGTCGATCCGAACGATCCGGAGGAACGACGAGGCGATCATCGAGATTGCCGACAGCGGCAGCGGCATCCCGCCCGAGCGCCTCGGCACCATCTTCGACGACTTCGTGACGACGAAGAAACAGGGCCTCGGCCTGGGCCTCGCGCTGTCGAAGAAATTCGTGGAGCAGCTTGGGAGGCGCGATCTCGGTAACCAGCCAGGTCGGCGCTCGGCACCACCTTCACGCTGCGCTTCCCGATCACCAAGGCGCGACCGTCCCAGCTCGCAGCCGTCTAAACGGACACCTCTGTCGGGGAAAACCAAACCCGGCGCACGAAGGCGCCGGGTCAGAGGAGTTTCAGCGCCTGCCCGCTATTTCTTCGGCAGGACGGTGTCTTTCAACTGCTTCGCGATGCGCGCCTTGACGACGGTCTTTGCGGGAATCTTGATGGCTTCGCCGGTGGCCGGATTGCGACCCATGCGCGCCTTCCGCTTCTGCACGACGAGCTTCACCATGCCCGGCAGCACGAACTCGCCGGATCGCTTCAGCTCCTTCTCAGCGAGCGTCGTCAGCTCGTCGAAAAACTCGCGCGCCTGCGTACGTTTCACTTCGAATCGTTCGGCGAAGTGAGAAAACAACTCCGACTTGCCCATGCGTCGGGCGTCTGCCATCACGTCCCCCAGTCTGGTGCGCGCCGCTCTTCGGCCGCGGTCACAGGTTGCGCGCGCTCACACTGTCGCGGAAACTCTTAGAAAAGCGTCGTAATGCTAGCGCGCGCGTCTGCGGAGTGTCAACGAAACACGCCGTGAAATCGCAGTGTTTCGAGGGCGAATGCTAGAATTTCGCACCGTGCCCCCGCGATCACCGCTCGAGACATTTCCCAATCCCCGGCCCGAGCGCGAGTTCGAAATCGCGATCAACTGTCCCGAGTTCACCTCGGTCTGTCCGAAGACGGGCCTGCCCGACTTCGGCGAAATCCGCATCAGCTACGTGCCCGGCGATCGCTGTATCGAGTTGAAATCGCTGAAGCTACTACATGATCGAGTTCCGCAATCGCGGCATCTTCTACGAGGCGGTCACCAACCAGATCCTCGACGACCTGGTCGCCGCGTGCCAGCCGCGCCGGATGACGGTCGTGGGCGATTTCTCCGTCCGCGGCGGCATGAAAACGGTCGTCACCGCGTCCTACGCGACAAAGCCCAAGCCCAATTCCAGACGCCAAGTCCGCAATAGCCGGTTTGGAATTCGGAGTTGAAGCGTCCAGCCTCGACCTCCACACGCTTCGCGCCCCGCGACATCAAGTCCGTCGTCGAGGAGCACGTGAACGCCGCGTGGGAGCGCGGTCTCCGCGAGGTCCGCCTCATTCACGGGCGCGGCCGCGGCGTTCAGCGCGGCATCGTCGCAGCAGGCGCTCGAACGCCATCCCCTCGTCGCCGAGTTCTGGGATGCGCCGGAGACGCACCTTGGCGCAACGGTCGCACGCCTGCGCGACAGCGCCTGCCCGCCGGAGCGATAGCGGCGCAACGTTTCATAAACGGCGATCCTTCGCCGCGTCCGGCGATGCGAAATTCCGCGATCTCGTGCGCTGATTCGGCGCTGATTTCGGGCGCTTTTCCGCCCGGAACAGCGCGTGCACCGCCCCGCGGGCGTGCGCCGTGTGCCGCTATCGCCCCGGCGACGCCGTGATCCGGATTCGCGGCGAACGCTGGCGGGTTGCTGCCGAATCGGCTCGTTCGACGAGCGTGTCGATCATCGACGTCGACGGATGCGACGCGACCAACCGCGGCACGAGGAGCGCGCTTCATTCTCCCGTTCGAGCGGATTCGACACGATCACGTCGCGCTCGTTCGGCCGGTCCTCGCGTCGTCACGCGGTCACGATGGCGGCGCGCGGCGCGTGCGATGCTGGCCGACGCGGTCCCACACTGGGCCTCGCTTCGCGCCGCCGCGCGCGCGCAGCTCACCATTCTTCCCTTCCAGCTCGAGCCGGCTCTCGCCGTGACGCGCGGCGACACGTGCCGCGTGCTCATCGCCGACGAGGTCGGCCTTGGCAAGACGATCCAGGCCGGCCTGGTCGTCGCCGAGACGATCGCTCGAACGCCCGACGCGCGAGTGCTGATCGTGTCGCCGGCGGGCCTGCGCGATCAATGGCGCGGCGAGCTGCAGTCGCGGTTCGAGTCTGGCACGCGGACGTCCTCGATACCGAAGGCGTCGCTCGTCGCGCCGCGCAACTGGTCCCCGATGTGAACCCGTGGTCAATCCACCCGATCGCCATCACATCGATCGACTACATCAAGCGGCCCGGAGGTGATGCGCTCGCTCGAAGCGCTCACCTGGGATGTTGTCGTGTTCGACGAGGCGCACGCGCTCGCGGGCCGCTCCGATCGCGCGACGGCTGCCGGCCGCCCTGGCGCGCCGCGCGCGCGCGGGTCGTCCTGCTCACCGCGACGCCGCATTCCGGCGATGACGAGGCGTTCGCCCGGCTCTGCGCGCTCGGCGATCTCGACGACGGCATTTCCGCTCACGATCTTTCGTCGAACTCGGCTCGGATATCGGATTGCCGCACGGCCGCCGGTCGATCCTGTTGAGAGTGCGACCGACCGATGACGAGGCCGCCGTGCATCGCGTCCTCGAGCGATACGCGCGACGGCTGACCGAAGAATCCGCCGCCAGCCCATCAGGATCGGCGCTTGTTGCGCTCGATCCTGACGCGTCGCGCCTGTTCGAGTGCGTTTTCGCTGGCGCGGTCGCTCGAGCGCCGCAAGGCACTGCTTCTGGAGAATCCGGCCACTTCACTCGACCAACTGACGCTCCCCTTCATCGACAAAGACTCGGACGAGGAGCCTGAAACGAACTCGGTATACCTGGTCTTCGCGATTCGTCGGAAGAAGGCCACTGGCTGCAGCCGCCTGATCGAACTCGCTCGGACCGCATCATTCCGCGAGAGCAAGATTCACACGCTGCGGCGTCTGATCCAACGCGCACGCGAGCCGATGCTCGTCTTCACCGATGCACCGCGACACGTTGCAGCATCTGTCGACAGCACTCGTCGATTTCGCACCTCTCCGGTTGCACGGCGGCCTGACGACTCGCGAGCGCGCCGACGTGCTCCGGCAATTCACGGCGGGCCGCACTGCGGTGCTTCTCGCGACCGATGCCGCCAGCGAGGGCCTCAATCTCCACCATCGCTGCCGGCTCGTGGTCAATCTCGAAGCTCCCTGGACGCCGCAGCGGCTGGAGCAGCGCATCGGCCGGGTCGATCGGCTCGGGCAGCAACGGCGGCGTGCACGCCGTGCAGCTTGTCGCGATGAACACGCGCGAGGAATCGATGGGCACCCGCCTGGACGAGCGCGCCGAGCGAATTCACGCGGCGTTCGACAGTCCGGGTTCCGTCAATGCCGCCTTGAGCAACGACGCCCGCGCCGAAACCACGCGGCTGCTGGCGGCGAAATCACTCTCCACCACGCAAGAGCGTTCGATGTCGAGCGACAGGCCGCTTTGTGACGTTCATTCAAGACACACCCCGGTGGCAGCTCGCGTATCTGGGCGTTCCGGCTGTCGCTGCGTCGACGACGGTGGACATGTCCTTTTCGAAACGGTTGCTGGTCTGCGTGACCAACGCTATGGATTCCGAATCGATAAGGAACTCGACCGAATCGCGGCAGCGCATCACGAACACCTCCTCGCGACGGCGTCGGCTCGCGATCGCATCGTGGCTGAAGCGACTCATAACCCGACGCGAAAGAAGCAATCGTTCGGGCTCTTCGTGAAAGCCACGCCCAGTCCTGTCGGCTGGCTTGCTCCAGCCAGACTCTTCGATCCGCCACGCCGAGGCATGCGCCCCGCAGCGCAGACATCACGCGCTCGACGAGGCCGTCGCGAAGTCGCGCGCGCGGCTGACGATGCTCCATCGATCGCGCCGCCTGGGGCTCGACGAGCGTGTGGTCGTTTTTGGCGTCGTATTTCGCGCATGATCGCCGGCGTCCGTGGCCGATTGATCACGGCCTCGTTTGCCGACACACGAGCTCCCGGCCATCACGAGCGGTTGTGCCCCGCCGATATCGTTCACGCGCTCGAAGAGATGGTCCACGCGCCGTGACGCCGCGATTCGGTCCCGCGTCCGAGCGTTCGCGCGATCGCCGACGGATTGCACTTCCTCTTTTGAGATTCTCGGATTCACGGTGGGCGGCGGGTTGACGGAAGCAGCAATACGTAACCCT
>ERZ1370068.8019-contig-6902_pt1 | contig 53149 bp, 81 predicted proteins | sample MGYA00561227_ERZ1370068 | MGnify/ENA primary metagenome ERZ1370068 (study PRJEB38410, sample SAMEA6850437) | metagenome | study: Metagenomic assessment of the ecological functions of the soil: analysis of the soil microbiota associated with the... | reverse complement strand
CAACGGCGCCAACATCAACGAGACCGATCGACATCTCGGCCAATGGCGGGCGCACGCGGTTCACCCGCGACGTCGCCAACATCGTCATGGACCTCGACAATATCGAGCAGATCCAGTTCAACGCCCTGGGCGGCGCCGACAAGATCACCGTCAACAATCTTGCCGCCACCGACGTGCACGCAGGTCACGATCAACCTGGCGGCGACGGGCGGCGGCGGTGACGGCGCGGCCGACCAGGTGACGGTCAACGGCACCGGCGGCAACGACCAGATCAACGTGGTCGGGGCCGGCACAAGCGTTGCTGTCATCGGGCTCAGCGCGCAGGTCAACATCGACGGTGCGGAGGCGGCCAACGACCTCCTGACAATCAGTGCCGGCAATGGCAACGACACGATCAACGCGTCCACTCTGCCGGCGGGCGTCATCGGCCTCACCATCGACGGTGGCGCCGGCAACGACACCATCACCGGCAGCCAGGGCAGCCGACACGCTCATCGGCGGCGACGGCAACGACACCGTGGTCGGCGGTCGCGGCGCCGACACGGCTTTCCTCGGCAACGGCAACGATACGTTCACCTGGAACCCCGGCGACGGCAGCGACGTCGTCGAGGGCCAGGGCGGCACCGATACGCTGGTGTTCAACGGCGCAAACATCGCCGAGAACATGGACATCTCGGCCAATGGCAGTCGGGTGAGGCTGTTCCGCGACGTCGCCAACATCACCATGGACCTCGACGGTGTCGAGAACATCCAGGTCAACGCCCTGGGCGGCCCCGACACCATCACGGTCAACGATCTCACCGGAACCGCCGTCAAGCAGGTCAACATCGACCTGTCGGGCACGGTGGGCAGCGGCCAGGGTGATGGCGCGGCGGACAACGTGATCGTCAACGGCACGGCCGGCGACGACACCGTCACCGTCGCCAGCAGCGGCACGGGCGTGGTGGTCAACGGATTGGCGGCGAAGGTGACGCTCGCCGGGACCGAGGGCGCCCTCGACTCGCTCACGGTCAACGGCCTGGGCGGCAACGACACCATCAACGCCTCCGCGCTCAAAGCCGGCCAGATCAACCTCACGATCAACGGCGGCGCCGGCGATGACAAGATCATCGGCAGCCAGGGCGACGACACTCGTCTTTGGCGCGCCAAGGCAACGACACGGCCCTGCTTGGGGCAGGCAACGACACGTTCGTGTCTGGAACCCGGGCGACGGCAGCGACACGGTCGATGGCCAGGCGGGCTCCGACACCCTCGTGTTCAACGGCGCGAACATCAACGAGAAGATCGACCTCTCGGCCAACGGCGGGCACGCTCGGCTGACCCGCGATATCGCCAACATCACGATGGATCTCGACAACGTCGAGACCGTCGACGTCAACGCCAAGGGCGGCGCGGACACCATCACGGTCAACGACCTGTCCAAGACCGACGTCAACAAGGTCAACATCGACCTTGGCGGCGCCGACGGTGCCAGCGACACGGTCGTCATCAACGCGACCAATGCCGACGACGCGCATCACCGATCACCAACAACAACGGCGTGGTCACCGTGTCGGGCCTCGCCACCGGAGGTGACGATCTCCAACTTCGAGGCGAACAACGATCGCATCGTCATCAATGGCCTCGGCGGCGACGACGTCATCACCGCGTCAGGGCTCGGGACGGCCATGCTGTTCACTGCCAATGGCGGCGACGGCGACGACGTGCTGATCGGCAGCGCCGGCGACGACACCCTGAGCGGCGGTGCGGGCGACGACGTGCTGATCGGCGGCGCGAGGGCTGGGACATCCTCGACGGCGGACCCGGCAACAACACCGTCTTTCAATTTGCCACGGTCGCCCCGATGGCCAGCGGCAACAGCACCGACGGCACCGTGACGCCAGCCGACGGCGCGCACGCCGCGGGTCTCGCTCTGCTGGGCCAGTTCATGGCATCGAGCTTCGTCACGGCGGGCGATGGCCACGGTGCGACGCCGATTGCCGATCAGCCGTCGAGCCAGCAGCCGTTGCTGACGCAGCCGCACGCCTGACGCGACGTCGCCCCGGAGAGCGCAAGTGAGCACTGCAACCGACAGCGCGAGATCAGCCGATCCTGGGCTCGAAGCCCTCGTGACGTTGCTGCATTTCCAGGGCGTTGCGGCTGATCGCGGACAGATCAGGCACCGGCTGGGAACGACAAAGATTGGCGCACCGGAGATGCTCCGGTGCGCCAAGGATCTCGGGCTCAAGGCGCGCGCCTACCGGACCGACTGGTCGCGGCTTGCCAGGACGCCTTTGCCCGCCATCGCGGTCCTGCGCGATGGCGGGTTCCTCGTGGTCGCCAAGGCCGCCGAGGACAAGGTCTTGGTCCAGTCGCCGCTGGCGCCCCGGCCCGCCTTGATGACGCGGGCCGAGCTCCTCGCGGTCTGGGACGGCGGACTGATCCTGATGACCCGCCGGGCCGGATTGTCGGACATCACCCGCCGGTTCGACATCACCTGGTTTCTGGGAGCGATCCACAAATATCGCCATCTCCTGAGCGAGGTGCTGGTCGCGTCGTTCTTCCTGCAGCTGTTCGCCCTGGTCTCGCCGCTGTTCTTCCAGGTGGTCATCGACAAGGTGCTGGTACACCGGGCCTTGAGCACCCTCGACGTGCTGGTCATCGGTCTGCTGGCGATCTCGATGTTCGAGACCATTCTGGGCATCCTGCGGACCTATCTGTTCGCGCACACCACCAACCGCATCGACGTCGAACTCGGCGCGCGCCTGTTCCATCACCTGCTGGCTTTGCCGATGGCCTACTTCCAGGCGCGGCGCGTCGGCGATTCTGGTGGCGCGGGTGCGCGAATTGGAGAACATCCGCAATTTTCTCACCAGCTCGGCCCTGACCCTCGTCATCGACCTGTTCTTCACCTTCGTGTTCCTGGCGGTGATGTTCTTCTACTCGCCGCTGCTGACCTGGATCGTGCTCGGCTCGTTTCCGTTCTACATCGCGATCTCGGCGGCGGCGACGCCGCTGTTCCGGCGGCGGCTGGACGAGAAATTCCAGCGCGGCGCCGAGAACCAGGCCTTCCTGGTCGAGAGCGTGACCGGGATCGAGACGCTCAAGGCCATGGCGGTCGAGCCGCAGATGCAGCGCCGCTGGGAAGAACAGCTCGCCGGTTACGTGGCCGCGAGCTTCCGGGTCCTGAGCCTCGGCAACACCGCGAGCCAGGTGGTGCAGCTCGTCAGCAAGATCGTCACCGCCGGCATCCTCTATTTCGGCGCCAAGCTGGTCATCGAAGGCAGCCTGTCGGTCGGCGAGCTCGTGGCCTTCAACATCCTGGCTGGCCGGGTGAGCGCGCCGGTGCTGCGTCTCGCGCAGATTTGGCAGGACTTTCACCAGGCGCGCCTGTCGGTCTTGCGGCTGGGCGACATCCTCAACACCACGGCCGAGCCGACCTATACGGCGGCGCGCGCGCGGCTGCCTGCGATCCGCGGCAACATCAACTTCGACCATGTCACGTTCCGCTATCGCATCGACGGACAGGAAGTCCTGCACGATGTCAGCTTCGATGTGCCGGCCGGGCAGATGGTCGGCATCGTCGGGCCTTCGGGGTCGGGCAAGAGCACGTTCGCGAAGCTCGTCCAGCGCCTCTACGTCCCGGAGAGCGGGCGCGTCCTGATCGACGGCATGGATCTCGCCATGGCCGACCCGGCATGGCTGCGCCGCCAGATCGGCGTCGTCCTGCAGGAGAACGTGCTGTTCAACCGCTCGGTGCGCGAGAATATCGCGCTCGCCGACCCGGCCATGCCGATGGAGCGCGTCATCGCGGCGGCAAGGCTTGCGGGAGCGCACGAATTCATCCTCGAGCTGAGCTGAAGGCTACGACACGATCGTCGGCGAGCGCGGCTCCACCCTCTCGGGTGGCCAGCGCCAGCGCATCGCCATTGCCCGCGCGCTCATCACCGACCCGCGCATTCTGATCTTCGATGAGGCGACGAGCGCCCTCGACTATGAGAGCGAGCGCATCATTCAGCAGAACATGAAGGAGATCGCCAAGGGGCGGACGGTTCTGGTCATCGCGCACCGGCTCTCGACCGTGCGGGCGACGGATCGCATCGTCACGCTCGAGCGCGGCCGCCTGGTCGAGGACGGCACCCATGACGCGCTGATCAAGACCGGCGGCCGCTATGCATCGTTGCATCGGTTGCAGGCAGGAATTCATGAAGTCCGCTGAACCCGCCACGCCCGCCAAGCCGATGCGACGCGTCATCCCGTTTCGGCGTGCGCACGCAGAGGCGCGGCGAAGAGCTGGCGTTCCTGCCGGCCGCGCTTGAAATCGTGGAAACGCCGCCGTCGCCGATCGGCCGTACGATCGGGGCCACCATCATCCTGCTGTTCTGCGCGGCGCTGGTCTGGGCCTGGTGGGGCACGATCGACATCGTTGCGTCGGCGACCGGAAAAATCGTGCCGAGCGGTCGCACCAAGGTCATCCAGCCGTTCGAGACCGGGGTGGTGCGCTCCATCCGGGTGCAGGACGGGCAGGCGGTCAAGGCCGGCGACGTGCTGATCGAGCTCGATCCGACCGTAAACGCGGCGGAACGCGATCACCTGCGCAACGACCTCCTCGCCGAGCAGCTCAACATCGCGCGGCTGCGCGCGGCACTCGCCGGCGGGGACGATCCTGTGGCCGACTTCACGCCGCCCGCCGATGCAGACCCGGCACTGATCAGCACCCAGCGTCAGCTTTTGCTCAACCAAGTGACCGAGCACCGCGCCAAGATCGCCGCACTCGCCCGTCAGCAGGCGCAGAAGGAAGCCGAGCAAGCCACGACCGCGGCCACCATCCATAAGCTCGAGACGATGATTCCGGTCATCCAGCCGCGCGTCGACATCCGCAAGACGCTCATGGACAAGGAGCTGGGCTCGAAGCTCACCTATTTCGAGATCCTCCAGCTGCTGGTCGAGCAACAAGAGGAACTCAGCGTTCAGAAGAGCCATCTGCACGAAGCGGAGGCGGCCGTGGCCGCGATCTGGCGAGACGCGCGGCCAGGCGGTGGCCGAATATCGGCATACACTCTCCGACGAACTCGCCAAGGCCGAGCAGAAGGCGAACGGGCTCACCCAGGACCTGATCAAGGCCGAGCAGAAGACCAGGCTTCAGCTGCTGACCGCTCCCGTGGACGGCGTGGTGCAGCAGCTCGCGATCCACACGGTCGGCGGCGTTGTCACGCCTGCGCAGTCCCTGCTGGTGGTCGTACCGAGCGACAGCCGGCTGGAAATCGAGGCCATGGTGTCGAACCGCGACATCGGCTTTGTCCACCCCGGGCAAGAAGCCGAGATCAAGATCGACACCTTCAATTTCACCCGCTACGGCCTCCTTGCACGGCCAGGTGCTCAGCGTCTCGCAGGACGCCGTCATCCGCGACCGGCAAGCAGGACCGCTCCGACGACCGGGCGCTGGGGACGCAGAACGACACCAGCGAGCCGAAGGGCCAGGAGCTGAACTACAGCGCGCGCATTTCGCTCGACCGCACCCAGATGCAGATCGACGACCGGATGGTCAATCTATCACCCGGCATGGCGGTGACGGTGGAAATCAAGACCGGATCGCGCACGATGCTGAGCTATCTCTTGTCGCCGCTGCTCCGCTACCGGCAGGAGACCTTGCGCGAGCGGTGAAACAGGTGGGCAAACTAAAGATGTCGCGTCGCGATGATCAAGTTATGTAGTGCAATGTCCGCTATTGGCACAAAGCGGACATTCGCTTTTGACCCAAAGCGGACATTTCAGGTCGTGCTACAGTGGGGTGACAATTGGAGGCACGGGGAGACCAGGGAGTGTCGAAGTCCATCCATATTTATGAATCCCATCGCTCCGAGATGGAGGCTTCGATGCGCATGCGTCTGGACCTCATCGACGACTTGCTCCAGCAACATTTGAGTTTAACGGACACTGCGCCGGTCAAAAGCGACATGATGCAGGAGTTTGAAGTCGTACTCACTCCAGATGCCCTATGTCGGCGGCGCGGAAAGCCGAATGTCCGATTTCTTTATGCGTCTGCTCGGGTTTATGGCGATCGGCCGTGTATTGCAGCGGCGAGGTGTGCCCAAAGACGTGATCGCAGAGCTAGAACTTGAAAGCTTCAAACGCCACATGCTGACTGTGTCCGAGGTGGAACGGTTGGAAGCGGGCCGGAAATTTATGTCCGCCATGACAGTAAGGCTCTCATTCGCGAGCAGGCCGCGCGCAGTCACGAATCAAAAATACCAAGGCGATTTCGTGTACGATTATTGTTGAACCCGGCCCAAATGACACCTTCGAGTTTGGTGTCAACTACCGCGCCTGCGAGGTTTTGCAAATTCGCGGCCAAGCATGGGGATCGGGAAATCCTTCCCCATATCTGCGGCCTCGATTTCGCGGCGTATGGCCTAAGAGGAATTCATTTGGAACGCACTCAAACGCTGGCGCAGGGGTGCACCGTATTGCAATTTTCGATTTAGCCGCAAACCTGCACTCAAAAGTGAGGGCTAATACCTTCGCCACGGATGCCGTTTCCATGTCCGCTATTGGATGTGCGCGCGGACATGGCGTTTTACTGCACATGTCCGCTTATGACCCAAAGCGGACATCGGGCCTGATCAGCATCTGAGGCCGGTTGTGTGCAAATTCTCACACACCGATTAGTAGTGACCTCTTATAATCTAGCATCGCACATGGCGTGGTCCCACACGGGGGCACACATGCAACGACGAGATTTCATCAGGCTTCTCGGTGGTGCTGCGGCCGCATGGCCGCTTATCGCGGCGTGCGCAGCAGACCAGTAAACTTCACCGAATTGGCATTCTGTCCCCGGAACTCCCACCCCCGGATTTCTTGAGGCTTTTCGGCAAGGGCTTCGCGAGCTTGGTTACGTTGAGGGGCAGGACATCACGTTTGAGGTCCGAAATGCAGAAGGATACGGCCAACGGCTCGCGGCGCTCGCTAATCATCTGGTGGAGCTCAAAGTTGATGTGATCCTTGCCTTAAATACACCGTCAGTGCAGGCCGCCAAGAAGGCGAGTGCGACGATCCCCATTGTCATGACGCGCATCGCTGACCCTGTAAAAAGTGGCCTCGTGAGCAGCCTCTCCAGACCGGGTGGCAACATTACCGGCTTGAGCTTCAGGGTTGACGAGCTAAGTGGAAAGCGGCTTGCGCTGCTCAAAGAGGCTTTCCCGAGCGTTTCCCGAGTGGCCGTCCTCTGGTACGAACCTAACCCCGGCTCAGACATTGCCGTGGGCGCAATAAAAGCTGCGAGCCGAGAGCTTGGCCTTGAGCTCCTGCTCCTGCCAGTGCATGGTCGAGGCGAACCTCGTTGGGGCCTTCCAGGCTGCAACCCGCGGTCGGGTCGAAGCGCTCATTGTCATCGAGGATGTGGTCGCCACCCAACACAGGGTCGAAATCCTAAATTTGGCGGCGACACACTCTTTGGCTGTCGTCTCACAGTACAGGGCATTTGCCGAGGCCGGGGCACTTTTGGCCTACGGGCCGAGCACCTCGGCCATGTATCGCCGGGCGGCCTACTATGTGGATCGCATCTTGAAGGGCGCCAACGCGGGCGATCTGCCTGTGGAACAGCCAACCAAATTCGATCTGGTCATCAACTTGAAAACCGCTAAGGCGCTCGGACTGACAATCCCATCGTCGCTGCTAGAGCGAGCCGACGAGGTGATCGAGTAAGTGGCGGACATTGCGGTGGTTGTTGGTAGTCCGCTACTGGCGCAGAAACCGGCCCTAGCGCCTCGGATCATCGCGGCCTATTCTTCCAATATGCGTCGGGCAATCACCCTGATTTTGTATCTAGCTTTGCTTGATTGCGGCCCTTACTCTGAACTCGCGGGCTTTGCTCAGGCCCGGACTGGCGCTCGCTTCTCGGTGCTGGTACTGGCAGGGTGCTTTCTAGTTCTGTTTGGCGGATACATGCTTTGGACTAATTTTCTATCGCCGAACCGCGAGAAAACGATAAAGAAATGCCGCGGCCGCGCGCCACGGTTGGGACGTTTTAACGACCGGTTTCGGAAGCCCCTTGCGTAACCCCACGATGCAAGGATTAAACTAGAGCAACAGATTATCGCCTCAGTACGATGCGTTTATTTTTCTGCAGCTTTGGCGAGGGTCGGATTAGCGTTGGTATCAATCCGCATGTACCGAACTTCCGGCCCCGTTAGGCGATGCATAGGCTTCCACGGCGGGATCCGCAATGCCAGTTCCAGAAACTCCATCGATCCGTCCATCTCGCTGGTGTATTGCACAAGCCGCCCAATGTCGCGCTGAACAAGCGCGAGATCATCCGCCGAGTAGCTTGCAGACTGCGCATCTTCGCGGCGGTCACCGAGCCAAATGCCATGAACCATGACGCGCGCCTGAGGCAGTACCGACCGGTGCAGGCCGGCGATGAGCACGAATGCGCACATAGAATTACACTCAGCATCCGATGAAAGCTCAGCTCGAGCGGTATTCTGCTGTTCTTCTTTGAGGTCGATCACTCGGCCGACAGTAGTGTCGAGCCCAAATTGCCGGATTGCACGACCCAAAGCGATGGCCCCATCTACCGAACCACCTTCGGAGTTGAGCACCACAGTCGCCCCAGTCAGATCACGGGCCTTCGCGAACAATGCAAATTGGCGCGGCGTTTCATCAGTAATGAAGCCGGTTGCAACAACAAGCAAACGACATTTCGCACCGCAGTTTTCCGCAGGGGCCTCATAGCGAAGAATGAAATTCATTGGCAGCGTATCAGTCGCCCTTTTTGCCAGCCGGTCAATGGAGCGGGCCTCCTGGGCTGGGATCCCCAAGGCCACAACCCCGAAAGCAATACTCAGAACCGCCGCAACTAAGCCGCGCATATTGTCCCTGCTCCAGAGGTTCGCGCTTTTAAAGTTCGAGTATCTGCGGAAGGCAGCGCAGCTGGTAATTGACTTATGTCAAGCCTGGGGTGCGCCGAAGGTCAGCGCGCCTGCATGTCCGCTTTCGGGAGTAAAGCGGACATCGCGTCCGCACTCGCAACATGTCTGCCTTATGACCCAAAGCGGACGTGGGTAGGCGCACGCCCGACCCCTTCCTGAACGCTGGCTGCAGGTTGCTACGATCCTCGCCAGAGCCTCGGGGGCAACTGTCGGCGGTGCGGGTTCACTAAAAGTAATCGCTGGTTCGGTCGCGGTTGGATGGGAGAAATCATGAGGATTCAGCACACAATAGCTTTAGCGGTTGCCGTTGGATTGGGCCTCGGGGTCATTGCAACGCGGGGTCTAGCCGCTCAAGCCAAGCGCACCTTTTACGTTGTAATTGAGGTCGACGAGATAACAGACGTCGATGGCTACAAAGCCATGACGAAAATTGGTCCATCAAACATCGTGGAGGTTAAGCACGCGGACGGTCGTTACCTCGCGCGCACTGACAATCTAGCGGCTCTGGATGGAGCTGCGCCGAAGAGTTTTGTGATGATTGCTTTCGACAGCATGGATAAGGCGAACGGCCTTTATCAAAACACAAAAGAGATGACCGCCATGCGGATCAAAGCGACGAAATCGCGCGCATTCATTGTCGAGGGACTATAGAGCGCTGTTTCTTGGAATGTCCGCTTTTGGGGGTAAAGCGGACATGCCGTTTTGCACTGCAGTATGTCTGCTTTTGACCCAAAGCGGACATCTGGCCTCAACGGCTCTTCAGTATGGCTAGTTTAAGCCGATACGATGCCTCTGTCCTGAGCCTCGGGGAGGCAATGAGACGGCGCGAGTTCATCACGTCTGATCGGCGGCGCGGCGGCATGGCCCCTGGCGGCACGAGCGCAACAATCGGCGATACCTATGGTTGGTTTTCTAAGACCCACGAGGCGGAGGACGCTGGATCTCTCGTGCAGCTTTCGGCAAGGCCTACGTGAATCCGGGCTATCCGCCCGATAAAAGTGACAATCGGTCCCGCTTCGCTGACGGGCGATCGGGCGACTGCCAAAACTGGCCGCCGAGCTTGTCGCCAGTTAATGTGGCCGTTATTGGTGGCGGTATTGATGCGGCGCGGGCCGCGGAGCAGCTGCACAAGCATTCCAGTTGTTTTCGTGACCGGGCCGATCCCGTGACGTCGGGGCTCGTATCCAGCATAAACCGACCGGGCGGCAATGTTACCGGCGTGAGTTTTATGACGTTCAGTTATCGGCAAACGTCTGGCGCTACTTCGTGAGTTGGTTGCTAAGCCGAAATCATCGCTGTTTTACAGGATCCGAATTTTGCTGTCCACGACGCGGAAGCCCGCGGGTAAGTAAGCAGCGCGCACGCTCCGGACAGAAGATTGTCATCTTTAAAGTGTCGCCCGAGAACAGGAGATTGATTCAGCGTTTTCGCGCATAGTGCAGTCCGGTGCTGGTGCGCTCCACGTAGGTGCAGGCCCATTCTTCAATAGTCGGCGCTTAATTGGTAGGCCTTGCCGCTTTCACGGTATCGGCGGCGAGCTATTTTGCGGCTGGATTTGTAGAGGCCGGAGGATTGATCAGCTATGGCGCGGATCAAACAGATGCCTACCGCCGCGCCGGCAATTATGAATTCTCAAGGAGAGAAGCCTGGTGACCTTCCAGTTGGTGCCGGCAACCTTCGAACTCACTATCAACCTTAGGACCGCCAAAGCGCGAGGTCTAACCGTGCCTCCATCGCTGCTCGCTCGCGCGGATCAAGTGATGCAGTGATGTCCGCTATTGGCGTCAAGGCAGACATCCCTTAATTGCACCGCACATGTCCGCTTTTGAGACCCAAAGCGGACATCGGCGGGCAATGCGCCAGACCAATTGCCGAAACCGTGCCGCTGGCTAGACGACGCACAAAGTCGCTGTCCGGTCGTGGTGGAAAAAGTATTTCGTTACCAGCTGATGTATCTAAAATATCACGATGCAGGATCAAAAATCAGGCGGTCCCGCCCATTGCAGCTGTCCCTTTGGGAAGCGCAAATTAGCATCAGTGCTCCGGCTGGGGAGCGTCTGGATGGATCGGCATGTAGCCCGCGCCTGTAACATCGAGCACTACCGCAAGTTAATTGCCACCGAGCCTGATGAAACGAAGCGGCAAACTCTTATTCGGTTGCAGGCAGAAGAAGAGTTGAAGCTGACGGCGTCACTACGGAGGTATGCCGGAGAAATGAGAACCGGATAAGCACATTCGTATTTTGAGATCAGCCAAATGAATTGTCACTACCGCTTTCATCGTTCGAAGGCTCGCGAGTTTGGATGGCTGTCGCTGCGCCAAATCAACTGAGTGAAGACCCCTAAGCCCTGTCCGTTCGTGATGAAATAAAAAAGTGGACTTGCGTTTGAGCCATGTCCGCTATTGGCACTAAGCGGACATCGCCGAGTTGCACCGCACATGTCCGCTTTCGGGGGCAAAGCGGACATGACGTTTTGCACTGCAAATGTCTGCTTTTGACCCAAAGCGGACATCGTGTCGTCCAACTTCACTGAGCTTCGCTGCAAACTGCTATGCGATGCCTGGTCGCCTGAGCTCTCAGGGGACGGCACATGCAGACGACGCGATTTCATCAAAGCTGTTGCTGGCTCAGCAGCCGCTTGGCCGCTCGCGCGCGCGCGCAGCAGCGCGAGCAGGTGCGCCGGATCGGCATGCTCTGGCCGTTCTCCGCGGACGACGCGCTAATGGCAAGGCCCGCCTCGCGGCGCTCCTGCAGGCGTTGCGCGCAGTTGGGTTGGATCAAGGGCCGCAACCTACGGATCGAGCGCCCGCTGGTTCGCGGGCGATCCGGACGACAATCGCAAAAACGCGGCTGAATTGGTCGCGCTCGCGCCGGACCTCAATCTTCGCTTCAGGCGGCGCGGCCGCCGAGCCATTGCTGCAAGGCAACCCGGACCATACCGGTTGTATTCGCAATCGTCCCCGACCCGGTCGGCGCCGGCTTCGTCGACAGCCTGGCGCGGCCGGGCGGCAACGCCACCGGGTTCATGATCTTTCGAATACAGCATGGGCGGGAAATGGCTGGAACTGCTCAAGCAGATCGCGCCGGGCGTGACGCGAGTGGCGGTCCTTCGGGATCCCGCCACAAGCGCCGGGACCGGCCAGTTTGGCCGCCATCCAGGCCGTGGCGCCGTCGCTCAGGGTGGAGGTAAACCCGGATCAACGTGCGCGACGCCGGCGAGATCGAGCGCGCCGTCGCGGCCTTCGCGCGCTCTCCGAATGGCGGTCTGATCGTGACGGGAGCGGGCTCGCGATCGGTTCATCGCGATCTGATCGTCACGCTGGCAGCCCGGCACAAGCTGCCCGCGGTCTACTCCGAACGCTACTTTGTCGCCGCCGGCGGCCTGATCTCCTATGGGCCTGATTTCGTCGACCAGTACCGGCGAGCCGCCGGCTACGTCGATCGCATCCTCAAGGGCGAGAAGCCAGCCGACCTGCCGGTGCAGGCCTCCGACCAAGTACGAGACTGGTCATCAACCTCGAAGACCGCCAAGGCGCTCGGCTTATCGGTGGCGCCAGCGCTCCTTGCGCGCGCCACTGGGATATTGATGACCATGTCGGCGACCAAAGCGGACATCAGCGAGCGCTCAGTACGCTCTGTTTGAGCCATTACAATGCTACTCGAAGTCGGGGCGAGCATGAAGCGGCGCGATTTCATCACAATTGTTGGCAGCGCCGTGGCGAAAGCTTGGCCGCTCTCGGCGTGCGCAGCAACCGGTCATTGGATATCTCAGTAATCGGTCTTCCAGCTCGTTTGTCGCCAATTTAGCCACGCGATCAGCACACCAACCTGTGATCTCGCCATATCATTGATCCGGTAAACCTCATGACCCTCCAGCCAGCGATTTCGAGGTCAGCACTGGCGGCTTTTGTCGCGAGCGGCCTGCTTCTTTGTTTTTCGTGAAAACTGCCATGGCCGTCGCACTCGACAACAATTCGGATTTCCTCGTTGGCGATGCGAAGCGGACGGAAAATGCCAAAATCAACCGTGTGCCTTCCGATCAGGTGTCATGCGGGGCGATCACGACATTGCTTTGCGTTGCTTCATGCTGTGTGCCTGGCTCCGCTTTATCTCGATCAGCTTTCTTTCTCGTAGCCGTATTCGGCCCACACAAGCGCCGCCAGCACTTAATTTGCTCGATGGGACTGCCGCACAGGCGAGTGGCTGCGCAGGATCTGTGAAGCTGCGCCGACTACTTTCGAGCTTGGCTTGCCTGAGCGGCCAATACGCGCGGCATGCCGATGGCGCCAGCGCAGTCTTGCGCGAAGTTCCTGAAGAATGCCGCCTCGCCGTCGAGAGGAAGGTAGGCACGCGCGGCTTTTCTCATCGACCTGCGCAAGATCGATCCCGAAACGACTCCACCCACTCGTCGCGGGTGAAATACCCTCCGAATCGTAGCCATGGGGTACACGCCGGGCAGGCGCGGTGGCGCGGACGGTTACGGATCTGCTGGCCTTGGGGTCGGCTCCGGTAAAAAATCGATAGTCTCCAACAAGTGGCTTATTCATTTTGGGTCCAGTCACGAAAGCGGGACCGCGAACAATTTCAACTTGCAGCAGATCACACGATGTGATGTCGTTTGGTTGTTCTTGTTCGCGGCCTCACGGTTGATGAACATGGAATGAGCCGGTGTCGCTTCTAGGGGGCTTCCGGCTTTTCTGAGCGGACCCGAATCCACTCCGATCCGCCATTTCCCCAATTCAACAGGAGTGCGCTGAATCGACAACAGGGCGTTTTGAGCTATTTGCCCTAATCCACAGGGCAACCCCGGATTGCTGGGATTTGGCCTGCTTTGCCGACAGGAAGGCCTGCTTTAACAGGAAAATGCAGCCATGCGGCTTATCGGGGGAGCGTTTATTCGCGCCTGGCTTCGCTTTCCTCTTAAGTCATTATCGAAGCGGAAAAAAATCTGAGCGAATTACGGCACCCTCGGCAAATCCGGCCAGCTGCGCACCGCACCGGGCGGTCATGCGTGTCGCGCGCATCTCGTCGTGGGCAGTCGGCTGGCAGTCCACTGCCAGCCAAGTCCACGCAACCTTGCCGTCGCGCGCCACGCGCCGGCATCAGACGATCGGAGGCGGTCATGGCACCGCCGCGCGTCGCACGTCGAGCACACGACCCGCAGTGACGCTCGAGCTTGCCGGTCGAGGTCGCTGAATGATAGCGCCGGCAACCGTCGGGCATGGCGACGATCCCTCGCGTTATTACGCAATCCCGAAAACAGAGGCGGCTGTTGGCGATCAGATCGCCATCTTGAGGCCACGCTAGCGCGGAAGGCGACCTTTTTGCTGGCCTTGATCTGGATCGCCTCACCGGTCGCCGGATTGCGGCCTACGCGGGCAGCACGATTACGCACTCGCAGAATTCCGAGACCAGCGATCTTTCACGCGTTCGCCCTTCTTCAGGTGCTTGGTGATCATGCCGATCAGGTCTTCCAGCATTTCCCGACCCTGCTTCTTTGTGAGGTGATGCTGCTTCGCCAACGCATCGGCGAAATGCTTTTGGTGACTGTTGAGGCTGGCCATGGGCTTTGCTCCTTGGGTGCGCTGCGCGCCATGGCACCTAGCCTTATGAGATCTGCGGGTGTGCGGCCACTCGCTGAAGGTGACGGCGCCGTCGTAACTTTGGGGCATGGTCTTTCGAGCGCAAATTGCCACCGGAATTGCCACCCAACGCATCAATATAGACGTAGCCGGGATTGGATGGGACTGTGGCGACGGAAGGCGAGCGTCGGAAACACCAACAAAAAGGGATGAAACGGGAGACGATGGGATGGGGGCGGACAGTCAAAAGTGAGTTTTTGTCCACCGGTTTTAGCAGCCATGCTCTACGCTTTACTCCCGGGCCGCAATGTCAGCCACCAGATTGGCGGGAGGCTTGCGACATCATTAATCTTAAGACCGGACTCTATGGTTTCGCCGCGTGCGGCTTCCGGCATGACGGCACAAGTAAAGCCAAGCTTTGCAGCCTCTTTGAGACGTGCCGCGCTCTGAGCGACCGGCCGGACCGCTCCGGAAAGCGATACCTCGCCGAAATAGACCGCATCCGCCGGTAACGATGCATTGGCGAGCGAGGAGACCAGCGCGGCGCGCTGCAGCGAGATCGCCTGCCGGTTCCTGGATGCGCATGCCGCCGGCAACATTGAGGTAGACATCGTGAGCCGCCGAGCCGGACCCCACAATGTGCCTCCAGAACGGCCAGAACCATCGAGAGCCGGCTTGGATCCCAGCCGACGACGGCGCGGCGCGGCGTGCCGAGCGATGTCGGCGCGACCAGCGCCTGAATTTCGACCAGCAGCGGCCGCGTGCCCTCGATGCCGGCGAACACGGCAGTACCGGGGCTGGCCGAGATCGCGCTCCGACAGAAACAGCTCTGACGGGTTGGCGACTTCGCGCAGGCCCGAGCCAGTCATTTCGAACACGCCGATCTCGTCGGTCGGGCCGAAGCGGTTCTTGACGGCGCGCAGGATGCGGAATTGGTGCGAGCCTTCGCCCTCGAAGGAAAGCACGGCGTCGACCATGTGCTCGACGACGCGCGGACCGGCGATCTGGCCGTCTTTGGTGACGTGGCCGACCAGGATGATTGCCGCGCCCGGAGCGTTTGGCGTAACGGATCAGCGCCTGCGCCGAGCCGCGCACCTGCGTCACCGTGCCGGGCGCCGACCTCGACTGGCGTCGGTCCACATGCGTCTGGATCGAATCGATGACGATGATAGGCGCGGCGTCTTGCCTTCCGGCGAGCGTCGCGATGATGTCCTCGACAGCCGTTTCCGGCCGCAAGCTCGACGGCGGCGTCGCGCGAGCCCGAGACGTTCCGCGCGCAGGCGCACCTGCGCCACCGCTTCTTCGCCGGAGATATAGACGGCCGCGGTGGCCTGCGCGAGCGAGCGCGGCGGCGGCCTGGATCAGCAGACGTCGACTTGCCGATGCCGGGATCGCCGCCGACCAACAACACGGAGCCGCGCACGAAGCCGCCGCCGGTCACGCGGTCGAATTCGGCAATACCAGAGGCCAGACGCGGGGCGTCGTGCGTCTCGCCCGCGAGAGGCTCCGAGCACGAACAGCCGGCCTTTGCCCGGCTTACGACCCGGCGCGCTGCCGGACGCTGCCGCACCTTCCTCGCTGAGCGTGTTCCACTCCGCCGCAGGCTTCGCACTTGCCCTGCCAGCGGCTGAAGGCCGCGCCGCAGTTTTGGCAAACAAAGGTCAGGGTGCGTCTCGACATCAAGAATCGCCCAAAAAGCTGCCACGGAGGCTAAAGCGCCAACGAGAACAATACAAGAACATTTGCTAAAGAAATGCTTATTTCTCAGGGTTATGGGACCATTACGCTCATGCCCGCAAACTCGGGTCCAGGGGCGCGCCGGTGCCTCAGGTTTGTCGGTAGATCCGGTTGTAGCGAGGGCCCAGGCTGGTGAGCACTTCATAGCCAATGGTGCCGCCGGCCGCCGCCAGGTCATCAACGCCGATCTCGCCGCCGATCAGGGTGACCAGATCGCCCTGTTCGACCGAATGGTCGGGCAGGGCCGTGATGTCGATCGCCATGAGGTCCATCGAAACACGCCCGGCCAGCGGGCAGCGCGTGCCGGCAACGATAGGCGTCTGAGCCCGGCGTGGCGTCGGTTGCACTTGCAGCCCGCGGATAACCATCGGCATACCCGACGGCAACCACTGCGACCCGCGTTGGGTGCTTGGCCGTCCAGGTCGCGTTGTAGCCGATAGTTTCTCCCGTTAGGACGTTGCGCGACCAGGACGACGCGCGCTTGCAACTCAATGACCGGGCGCATCGGGTTGCGGCGCCGGGCGTCGGATTGACCCCGAACAGGGCGGCGCCGGGACGCACCATGTCGCAATGTGCGCCATTGCCCGAGAAATATGCCTGACGAATTGGCGAGCGAACCAGGAATGCCGCGGTAAAGAAGCCGAACTTCGCGGAATAAGTTCATCTGGCGTTCGTTGAGCGGGTGATCCGGTGTGCTCGGCGCAAACAAGATGGCTCATCAGCAGGGTGATGCCGTGATTTTCCGCGCGAATGCGCGGCGCCAGCGCTGCCGCTTCATCAGTGGAAATACCGAGCCTGTTCATTCCGGTGTCGACGTGCAGCGCCGCACCGCCACGCCATTGGTTGACTGAACAGAACGCATCCCCATTCCGCCAGTTCGACCAGGTTGCCAATCACAGGACGTGCACCGATGTCGGGAAAGCCGACGCCGTACCATGCAGGAGAACCGTTGAGCACATAGATCGTGGCATCCTGGGGCAAGCAGTCGCGGGCGCGCCGTGCCTCAGCGAGATCAGCGACGAAGAAGGTCTTGCATCCGGCGCGCGAAAGCGCGTGGGCCACCGGTTCGATGCCGCAACCGTAGCCCGCAGCCTTGATGACGGCCGCACACTCGACGGCATCGCGCGTCGTCGCGAGCTCCCGCCAGTTCGGCGACGATCGCGTCCAGATCGACCGTGAGGATACCGCCAGTCTCGGGAGCGGTTTGATGCGACCTCGGTAGACCGCACAGCGAGGCGTCGTGCCGGCACGTCGGGCTGCAGGGCGGTCTCGGCCATGGCGTTGGGGTTTACCCGCCCAGGAGCCGGCAGTCCATGTGGCAGTCTCAATTCCCTACATTCGCTCTGGCAGGCGCGTATCGCGGGCGAGTGGAAGAGAACCTGGTCACGGCGGCGTCGAACTGCAGTTCGACGGTTCCAGTCGGCCCGTGACGTTGCTTGCCGATGATAACTTCCGCCTTGCCGTGGACTTTGTCGGCTTCCGCCAGCCATTCCGCGAACTTCTCACGGCTGGATTCCAACGGCTTGCGCATCTGGTGAGGTAATATTCCTCGCGATAGACGAACAGCACCACGTCGGCGTCCTGCTCGATCGAACCGGATCTCGCGCAAGTCCGAGAGCTGCGGGCCGCTTGTCGTCGCGGCTTTCGACCTGGCGCGACAAGCTGCGACAGCGCCAAGAATCGGAACGTTAAGCTCCTTCGCCAGCGCCTTGAGGTTGGTGGTGATCTCGGTCATCTCCTGCACGCGGTTTTCCTGGGCGCGGCGCGTCGAGCCTTGCAGCAGCTGGATGTAGTCGATCACCAGCAGATCGAGGCCCGCGCTGGCGCTTGAGCCGCCGCGCGCGCGGCCGCAAGCTGCGCGATCGACAGGCCGCCGGTCTCGTCGACATAGAGCGGCAGATTCTGCAATTCGATCGAGCAATCTCTTGATGCTTCTCGAAGTCGGCTCTCGATGATGCCGCCGCGCCGGATCTGGTTGGACGGAATTCCGGTCTGCTCGGCGATGATACGGGTGGCGAGCTGCTCGGCCGACATTTCCAGCGAGAAGAAGCCGACGATGCCGCCATTGACCGTGACCGTGTGCCCGTCGGTCTGCACTTCGCCGCGCCAGGCCCTGGCGACGTTGTAGGCGATGTTGGTGGCGAGCGCGGTTTTGCCCATGCCGGGGCGGCCGGCGAGGATGATCAGGTCGGACGGCTGCAGGCCGCCCATCATGCGGTCGAGATCGTCGAGGCCGGTCGCGAGCGCCGGACAGCTTGCCGTCGCGCTGATAGGCGTGCGCCGCCATGTCGACGGCGGTGGTGAGCGCCTGCGCGAAGCGCTGGAAGCCGCCGTCGTAGCGGCCGGTCTCGGCCAGTTCGTAAAGCTTGCGCTCGGCATCCTCGATCTGGTCGCGCGGCGCGAAATCGACCGGCGCGTCGAAGGCGACGTTGACCATGTCCTCGCCGATGCTGGATCAGCGTCGCGGCGGATCGAGAGGTCGTAGACGGTGCGGCCGTAGTCCTCGGCATTGATGATGGTGGTCGCTTCGGCGGCGAGCCGCGCCAGGTATTGGCTGACCGTCGAGCCCGCCGATGTCGACGCTCGGCGGCAGGAAGGTCTTGAGCGTGACCGGCGTCGCGAGCTTGCCGGCGCGGATCAGGCTCGCGCGCAAGCTCGATAGATCTTCTGATGGATCGGCTCGAAGAAGTGCTGCCGGCTCGAGAAAATCGGAGACGCGATAGAACGCCTCGTTGTTGACCAGGATGGCGCCCAGCAGCGCCTGTTCCGCCTCGATGTTGTGCGGAGCGGAACGGATAGAGCGGGGCAGGTTCATCGGCCTGCTTGCGGGCGGTCGAATCAGCGAGGGCCATTGGATGTCGGTGCATCGCGGCAATTGTGGCATAGCACGCGTTGCACGACGAGCGTCCTGGCACGTGCGGATTATCCCGCAATGTCACGCAATGCTCGACGTTGAGCGTGTGTGAAAGCCTGCCGAGTTTTGGCTTGACCGCACGCGGGTCGAGCTAAGCGCCGACCAGAGGTCGGAGCTATTCGCCCGCAAGCCGCAGCGGCGGCGCTGCGCGCGCTTCGGCGGCGCGCAGGCGCGCGCTCCTCATGCACAATGTAGTCCCGCGTGATCGGCACGACGCCTTGGCGCTTGGTGAGCTGGATCTGCATCACCATCATGTCTTGCTCGCGGAACGCCATCTCGAGGCCGCGAGATAGAACTCCCACATGCGCACGAAGCGCGGCTCATAGATGCGTTCAGCCGTCGTCGCGGTGCGCGAGGAAACGCTCGCGCCAGGCCTGCAGCGTCTCGGCGTAGTGCAGGCGCAGGATCTCGATGTCGGTGACCAGCAGGCCGGCGCGCTCGATCGCGGCAGCACTTCCGACAGCGCCGGGATGTAGCCGCCGGGGAAAATATATTTCGCGATCCAGGGATTGGTGACGCCGGGTCCTTCCGAGCGGCCGATCGAATGCAGCACCATCACGCCGTCATCGTCTAGCAGTTCGGCGCATTTGCTGGAAGAAAGCTTCGTAATGGCCGACGCCGACATGCTCGAACATGCCGACCGAGACGATACGGTCAAACGTGTTCGGTGAGGTCGCGATAGTCCTGCAGCAGGAAATCGGGCGCGGCTCGGCAAGCCCTTTCTCGGCCGCGCGCTCGTTGCGCGACGCGCATGTTGCTCCTGCGAAAGCGTGACGCCGGTGACGTCGGCACCGCCGCAGTTCGGCGAGGTACAGGCCCAAGTCCGCCCCAGCCGCAGCCGATGTCGAGCACGCGCCGTTTACGATCTAGGATGAGCTTTGCAGCGAGATGGCGCTTCTTGGCGAGCTGCGCGTCGTCGAGCGATGTGTCCGGCGTTTCGAAATAGGCGCAGCTGTATTGCCGGTCGGCATCGAGGAAGAGTGAGTAGAGGCGTCCGTCGAGATCGTAATGATGCGCCACGTTGCGGCGCGGCTCGCTTGACGGCGGATTGAACTGGGCCAGGCGCCGTGCAGCGATAGCGCAGCAACCATTGCGGCCGCGCCCCAGCCGGCGGCTTGCTGTCATCTTGTCCGAGCACGACCGCGAGGACGTCGGCGATCGTGCCCTTCTCGACCACCAGCGTGCCGTCCATGTAGGCTTCGCCGAATTTGAGCTCGGGATCGAGCACGATGCCGAGTTCGGCTGCATGAGTGGTAAAGCGCACGGCCACCGGCACGCCCGTGCCATCGCCAAATGTGAAGGTTTTTCCGCGCGAGGTGGTGAGATTGGAACGTCCCTCGCCGGATAAAGGTCATCAAGCAGAATCTGAAGCAACCGGTCCATCGGCCGCATCCGTGACCCACGCACCCGCATGCTGTCTGGCGAAGCCCTTGCAGAACAATGCGGCGCACGCACAAACGTTCGGACCTGGGTATTTAATCAAAGTTCCCGCACGCACAGCAATCCTGCAACACGCAGGGCGGCCATCCGTTCAGATATGGGTCACAATTCCAATATAATGCGCTATCAAGGCATTGATCGTGTGAGAAAACCGGTGGGCGGCGGCAGCGAGACCATTGATGGACCTGAAGGGCTACGTCGCGGCATCTGGTGGGGGGCAGCCATAGTTACGCTGTGCCTGGTTGGCGGGGCGAGGGCCGCAGGAAAGCCTCGACCGGGGCACAGCGCCACGCAGCTTTTTCGCCTCGGATTGTTCGGCCTGTCACAAATCGCCCGCAAGCGCTGGCCAAGGCTGGCGGGCTGTTCGGGCTCGATAGCTTCCTGCGCACGCACTATACGGCGAGCCGAGATCAGCCACCACGATTGCTAATTACCTCAAATCGCTAGGATACGGGCCCGGCGTCGCCGGCGTCGAGGCATCCAAGCGGAGTGCCAAAGGCGATGGAACCGCTCAGCCTGGCGACAGGAAGAAAAAGCCGGGTGCGAAGCCGGGCGAAGCCAAGGGCGTAAGCAAGTCTTCGGAATCGAAGCCGCCCGAGGCCAGGCCCTCCGACATACTGGCCCCCGAACCGAAGTCGACTGCATCCAAAGCCAGCAATCCCCTCGGCCAGCGAAGCAAAAGCCTGCCGAGGGAGCCAAGCCCGAAAAGTCAGATTAACGACGAGAGCGCTCACGCCTCTTCGGTTTTCTTCTTTTTCTTGCCTTTGGTGGCCTTGGCAGGTGCGTCGCCCGGCTTGCTTTCCCGCTTCATCGCCTTCCGCCCCCCTCTTCACCGCGGGCAGCCTTGACCGCTTCCGGCTCGACACAGGGCTTCCGCCGCCGCCGCAGCAGCAGCGGATTCTCTTCCGCCTCCGTGCGCCGTACGGTGACGTCTTCGCCACGCGCCAAACGTTCGGCTTCGTCGGCGCTGCGCGCGACGGTAACTGTGATCCCCACCTCGACTTCGGGATGGAGTGCCAGCGGTACCTTATATTGACCGATCGTCTTGATCGGAGCGTTGAGCACGATCTGTGAGGCGCTCGACCTCGGCGCCGTCAGCCTTGATTAAGGCAGCGATGTCGCGAGGTCGACACCGAACCGAACAACTGCCCGGACTCGCTCGCCTGACGCAGCACCACGTAGAGTCTTGCCGTTGAGTTTGCTTCCAATCTTGCCGGCTTCGCCCTTCATCTCGAGATTGCGAGCCTGCAGATCGGATTTCATCTCTTCAAATCGCTTCTTGTTGTCAGCTGTGGCGCAGAAGTGCCTTGCCGCGCGGCAGCAAGAAGTTACGGGCAGAATCCGTCCTTCACGCGCACGACGTCGCCCATTTGTCCGAGCTTCCGATACGCTCCGAGTAGGATCACTTCCATTGTCGTTACTCCTCGATCTGAACCTGGTTGGTTGGTGACTGTGTGACTCTCATGTAATCGGAGGCGGTCCGCGCTTGCGCAGACGCGTGCGCGCACGTCGATCATCGTATCCAGCATGCCGAGCAGGCAGAGTGCCGATACCAGCCAGCCAATCATCAGCACGACGAGATAGGTCCCGGCGAGCAAGAAGGGGCGCGAGGTCATGCCCTGCGTGATTGAGTGCAATACTGCGAAGCCAAGTACGCCGTATGCCATGAGCAGGCTCGCCGAAAATATGCTTCCGATGACCCCGATCAGGCCGCCAGCAAAACTCAGGGCGATCGCGAGCACGAGTGCCGCGGTCAGCAGTGGCGGGAAACGCATCGCCGAAATCTGCGGCCACGGCCGCGTCAACCGTCCGGAGAATTTCACCACGCGGCCGGCGAGGCAAAGATTGAAGAGAATTCGTCAGAGGTCGCGAGAACGGCCGCGGTTGCCGGGATCACCGACACCAGGAAATTGATGAACCGCTCAGGGTCAGTGCCACCCCGGCAACGTTAGCGGCGTGTCGACCGGTGTGTCGGTCTGCACTCTCAGCATTCTGGCAAGTGCGTCGTGGAGACCGGCCCGGAAGCTCTCGCCATCGGTGCCCAGGTTTGGGATGGCAACGACAACGACGAGCGCAGCGCGGATTGCTGCCCATGCCACAATGCGCCCGGTGGGATACCATTCAAGTGGGCCCTCGTGGCCGTGAGCGCCCGCAGGGCGAGGCGAGCATGGCGAGATAGGCAAGCCACCAGCCGGGAATACCGGCGCCCGCGAGGAATGCAAACACGAACACGGCGCCGAATACGAGGCCCAGAGCCAATGCGCCGGTCAGCGCTGCGGTGAGCGCAGCCCAATAACTCCAGCCGAGCCCGGCGATCATGATCGGCAACGGTGCGAGATAGAACAACAGGATCGACAGCAACGTCCCCGAAGTCACCGACGCGAACAGCAAGGCCGCGGCGGCTCCAGCTCAATTCTATGATTGCGAAGTGCACCATCACGAGCTGTCCCGCTCTCCAGAGCGGTTAGAGACGGAACTATCCGCCCCAACCATCGGCTTCCAGGTTCCTGGAAGCCTCGTTTTGATCCTACTGCATCACGTAAGGCAGCAGGCCGAGAAAGCGCGCACGCTTGATTGCTTGCGCCAATTCGCGCTGTTTCTTCGCTGACACCGCAGTGATACGGCTCGGTACGATCTTGCCGCGCTCCGATACGTAGCGCTGGAGCAATTTGACGTCCTTGTAGTCGATCTTGGGCGCGTTGGCGCCGGAGAAGGGGCAGGTCTTGCGACGGCGGAAGAACGGGCGGCGTGCGCCGCCTTGCGGTGAGAATGCCATGGCCTATTCCTCCACCACCGAAGCTTCGCTGACCTCGATATCCTCGCCACCCTCGTCGCGTCGCGGACGGCGTTCGCCGCGGCCGCCGCGTTCGTCGCGGTCACGATCGGACTTGCGCATCATCGCCGAGGGACCTTCCTCGTGCGCCTCGACGCGGATGGTGAGATAGCGCAGCACGTCTTCGTTGAGCCGCTCCTGGCGTTCGATCTCGTTGAGCGCTGCTGGCGGCGCATCGACGTTGAGCAGCGTCATGTGCGCCTTGCGGTTCTTGCGAATACGGTAGGTGAGGGACTTCAAGCCCCAGTATTCGATTCTTCGTGACCTTGCCACCCATTTGTCCAATCACTCCGGACAGTTGCGTGGTCAATTCCTCAACCTGCTGCGCGCTCGGGTCCTGGCGCGTGAGGTAGACGTGTTCATACAGCGGCATGAAATGCCTTTCCCTTGTTCAGTTCCAAGTCCTCGATCCCGGCGCCTAGCCCCTCGAGCCCTTCGGGAAAGGCTCGAATGCTCTGAAGGCGGAAACTTACGGGACGCCGGGCCCAAAAGCCCTACCGGCTCATAACTGCAGCCAGCCGCGCCGTCCGTTAAGCTCCCAACCAGGATCGACGGAGCGCGCGGTTTATAGGGGTTTTTCGCAAAAGGCAAGACAAAACGAGCGGCAAGGACGGAACGCGATGACCACCGGTTCAGGCGGCGCGCGGGCCAAGGTCGCCGCTTTGGAAGACGATCGGCGAGTTTGACTGCGAGGTCGGCGCCCTCGCGAAGCTGGCGTGTCGGTATCAGCCGTTTGTCCGCCGACCCGCCGCATCTTTTGAGTGCCTCGATCAGCCGATCAGGTTTTGCGCCAGGAATTGCTGGCGAAAAGCGGGGTCGTTGCGCGCCCGCGCGAGTTCGTTCGTCGGTGACCAGGTCGCTCATCGCCTTGGCCTCTGAAAGATCCACGTGGAATCTAGCGGAAAGAGCGTTGTTGCAACGTTACCGCTGGCTGCGAAACTTGACAGAACCGGTATCGAGGTGTCTTTCGGCGCGATTTCGGTGCAGTCATTAACGGACAAGACATGGCCGTCGCTTTTGTGTTCCCGGGCCAGGGCAGCCAGGCCGTCGGGATGGGGAAAACGCTGGCGGCGAATTTCGCCGCCGCGCGGCGAGGTGTTCGAAGAGGTCGACGTCGCGATTGGCAGCAGGCTCAGCAACATCATCTTCGAGGGGCCCGCCGACGCACTCACCCTCACTGAAAATGCGCAGCCCGCGCTCATGGCCGTCTCGCTTGCTGCCTTGCGCGTGCTTCGAGGGTGAAGCAGGATTCGTATTGGCGCGCGATGCGCAATTCGTCGCCGGGCACTCGCTTGGTGAATATTCGGCGCTCGCCGCGGCCGGTGCCTTCACCGTCGCAGATGCCGCGCGGCTGTTGCGCACGCGCGGACAGGCGATGCAGAAGGCCGTGCCGGTCGGCATGGGCGCGATGGCGGCGCTCATTGGTCTCGAATTCGATGCGGCGTCAGCGGTTGCGGCAGAAGCTGCGCAAGGCGAAGTGTGCTCAGGCTGCCAACGATAATGGTGCCGGCCAGGTGGTTGTCTCTGGCACATAAAGCGGCGGTCGAGCGTGCGGTGGAAATCGCCAGGGCGAAGGGCGCAAAACGTGCAATGCTGCTGCCGGTATCCGCTCCCTTTCATTGTGCGCTGATGCAGCCGGCAGCCGATGTGATGGCGGAAGCGCTGGCCAAAGGTATCCGTCAAGCCGCCGACGGTGCCGTTGGTCGCGCAACGATATTGGCAAAGGCGATAGACGACCCCGCAGAGATTGTGCGGTCGCTGCATCGCGCAAGTCACCGGACCGTACGCTGGCGCGAGTCAGTGGTTTACATGGCGAGTGCCGGCGTGACGAATTTCTATGAGGTTGGTGCCGGCAAGGTGCTTAGCGGACTGATCAGGCGCCTTGCGGAAGGCGCGGTCGTTACCGCGGTCGGAAGTCCAGAGGACGTTTGCTGCCGTCACGGCGGGAGGAACTGATGATGTTCGACTTGTCGGGCAAGGCTGCGCTGGTGACCGGCGCCAGCGGATCGATAGGCGGTGCAATCGCGCGTTCCCTGCACGCGCGAGGTGCGACCGTCGGCCTTTCCGGCACACGCAAGGAAGCGCTTGATGCTCTCGCTGCTGCGCTAGGCGATCACGTGTCCATGTGCTGCCTTGTGATCTTGCCGACAAGAATGCGGTCGAAGCACTGGTGCCGAGCGCCGGAAAGAAATGCGAAGGTCGACATTCTGGTCGCCAATGCCGGGGTCAATCGAGGACAATCTGTTCGTGCAATTGCGCGACGAGGATTGGGATCAGGTCATTGCCGTCAATCTGACGGCCACGTTCCGGCTGACCCGCGCCGCAGTGTCGCAATGATGCGTCGCCGTTGGGGACGTGTGATTGCGATTTCCTCGGTGGTCGGATTTACCGGCAACCCGGGACAGGGAAACTACACGGCCTCCAAAGGCCGGCATGGTCGGCATGATAAAGTCGGTTGCCGCCGAGTACGCCAAACGCAGCATTACTGCCAATTGTATCGCGCCGGGTCTCATCGCGTCGGCTATGACCGAAAAGCTGAACGAGGAAGCAGCGCGAGACCATTCTTTCGCGCATTCCCGCCGCCAAGCTCGGAACTCCCGAGGACGTGGCGGCGGCTGCGCAATTTTCTGGCCTCGAATGAAGCGGCCTACGTCGAACGGGCAGACCATTCATGTGAACGGCGGGATGGCCATGGTTTGACGGTTGGTCGCGCAATGCGGAGACGCTATTCGTGAAAGAACGTGTGCAAAATGGGAGGCGATAAATGGCGGATTTTCAGGGCTTGCTCGCTTCGCTTTCACGCGCTAGTCAAGCGTATTTGAAGTATGGTAACCGGACTTTGGCCTGGCTGGGGCGGCTAATCGCGGGCGTCGAAACCGATATTCCGCAATTGGGGATCGTCTCAACAACGTCAACCACCACGAGGCCATACGCGATGGTTGCGATCTGAGTCTGGATGCAGCCCAATCTAAAAGCACGAGGTCGGAACGATGAGTGACATTGGCGAGCGGGTGAAGAAGATCGTCGTGGAGCATCTGGGCGTAGAGCCCGACAAGGTGACCGATCAGGCGAGCTTCATCGACGATCTTGGCGCCGACAGTCTCGACACCGTCGAGCTCGTGATGGCTTTCGAAGAAGAGTTCGGCTGCGAGATTCCCGACGATGCCGCCGAGACCATTCTGACCGTCGGCGACGCGGTGAAATTTCTCGAAAAGAACGCTAAAAGCTGAGCAGGCGCGCCGCGCCGCTGCTCAATCGCCTCGGCTCGTCATTGGCGTTATGATCTGTAGGCGATGCAGCGGCGCGAATGCGCTGGCTGCGGAGCCGGCTATGAGACGTGTCGTCGTCACGGGCTTGGGAATGGTGTACGCCGCTCGGCTGCGGCGTCGAGCCGACCTGGCAGCGGCTGCTCGCGGGCGAGAGCGGCGCGCGGAAGATCGACAGCTTCGACGTCTCCGACATCTGCCTGCCAAGATCGCCTGCGAGATCCCGCGCGGCGACGGCTCCAACGGCGACCTTCAATCCCGACCAGTGGATGGAGCCGAAAGAGCAGCGCAAGGTCGACGAGTTCATCATCTATGCGATGTGCGCGGCGCGCCAGGCGCTCGACGATGCCGGCTGGACGCCGAACGAGCACGACGAACAGATCGCGACCGGCGTGCTGATCGGCTCCGGCATCGGCGGCATCGAAGGCATCGCGGAAACCGCCATCACGCTGCAGGAGAGCGGCCCGCGGCGGGTGTCGCCGTTCTTCATTCCCGGCCGCATCATCAATCTCGCCTCCGGCTATGTGTCGATCGCATTCGGCTTGAAGGGCCCGAATCACGCGGTCGTCACGGCCTGTTCGACCGGCGCGCATGCCATCGGCGATGCCGGCGCGGCTGATCGCGCTCGGCGACGCCGACGTGATGGTCGCCGGCGGCACGGAATCGCCGGTCAACCGGATCTCGCTCGCCGGCTTCGCCGCCTGCCGCGCGCTCTCGACCGGCTTCAACGACGACCCGACCGCAGGCCTCGCGGCCCTACGACAGGGATCGCGACGGCTTCGTGATGGGCGAGGGCGCCGGCGTGGTCGTGCTCGAGGAGTACGAGCACGCCAAGAGCGCGCGGCGCCAAGATCTATGCCGAGCTGGTCGGCTACGGCATGTCGGGCGACGCCTATCACATCACCGCGCCGGCCGCGGACGGCGATGGCGCGCTGCGCTGCATGAAGGCGGCGCATGCAGCGCGCGCCGGCATTTCAGCCGGCGGACATCGACTACATCAACGCGCACGGCACCTCGACGCCGCTCGGCGACGAGATCGAGCTTGGCGCGGTGCAGAACGCTGGTCGGCAATGCGGCCGGCCGACGATCGTCGATGTCGTCGACCAAATCCGTCAATCGGCCACCTGCTCGGCGCGGCCGGCGCGGTCGAAGCGATCTTCTCCGTCCTGCGCGATTCGTGATCAGGTTGCGCCGCCGACGATCAATCTCGACAATCCTTCGGTCGACACGCCGATCGACCTGGTCGCCGCACCAGGCGCGCAAACGCGATGTCGACATCGGCGCTGTCGAATTCGTTCGGATTTCGGCGGGACAAACGCTTCGCTGATTTTCCGCCGTTACGCTGCTCTAACGGGCTGCCGGCGAGCGTCCCCAAGCTTTCGCCATAATTTTTCTCTAACGTGCGACGAGCATTGCGAGGTGCGTTCTGCGGCGGAGCTGACACGACGAAGGGTACAGGCGGTGCTGACGGCGGGAGCGGATGTAACGTGAATTCAGATCCGACCGGCGAGCGGCAGCAGCTCAGTTCGTCGACCGCGAAACGCGCCACTGCCGCGCAGTCCACGCGCCGGCGCTCTCCGAGCCGGAGAAGTACCTTGCCAGCCGCACGCCGTCCGTTCACGGCGGGCTGCGCCATCCGTTCGTGGTGGTCGGAAACGCGATCTTCACGCTGCTCATGCGTGATCTCCGATCGCGCGTCGGCGGCCGCGATTCGTCATCGGCAAGCAGCGGTTCGAAGCGCCGGGCCCGCTCGCCGAGGACAAGTGGTCAACATTCCGCGCGGTCTCGGGATTCGGGACATTGCGGACCTGTTGCAGCGCGAAGGCGTAATCGAATCAGCCATATGTGTTCATGGGCGGCGTGATTGCGCTCAGAGCGCGCGGCGAACTTAAGTACGGCGAATATCAGTTCACCAAGCAGATCAGCGTTGCGCGACGTCGTTGAAACGATCACCGAAGGCAAGGTGGTGCAGCACGCCTTCACCATCCCGGAGGGTCTGACGTCTGAACAGATTGTTGCGCGTCTGCTCGGAGAACGACGTGCTCACCGGGCAACATCAGTGAAATCCCGCGCGAAGGCACGCTGCTGCCGGAGACGCTACAAATTCACTCGCGGCATGACGCGCGAGCAGATCGATCCAGCGCATGCAGCAGCGCAGTCGACGCGTGCTGTGCAGGAAATCTGGGACACGCCGGATGCCGGATCTGCCCGTCAAGACGCCGGAACAGTTGGTCACGCTGGCGTCGATCGTGGAGAAGGAGACCGGCAAGCCGGACGAGCGCACGCGGGTTGCCGCTGTGTTCGTCAACCGGCTCCAAGACAGAATGCGAGCTTCAGTCCGGATCCGACGATCATCTACGGGCTGGTCGGCGGCAAAGGCTCGCTCGGCCAGCCCGATCATGAAGAGCGAGATCGAGCAGCCGACGCCCTGTACAATACCTATGTCGTCGACGGCGCTGCCGCCGGGGCCGATCGCCAATCCGGGCCGCGCTTCGCTCGAGGCGGCTGCCAATCCGGCGCGAACCAAGGAGCTCTACTTCGTTGCCGACGGTACCGGGTGGTCACGCTTTCTCGGAGCAACTACGCCGAGCACCAGAAGAACGTCGCGCGTCTGCGTGGCATCGAGCACGGCAGCGGCAATGCCGCGCCGCGCGCTCGCGGACAGCGCCAAGCCGTAGGCTTGTGACGTTGAGCTCTCGCGGCTAAGGTCGCCGCGCTTTCGAACGGCAACAGCACGAGACGGATCACCGCATGGCTCTGTCGAGCATGACCGGATTTGCTCGCGGCCACGGCGCTCACCGGCGCCTATGCGTGGAGCTGGGAAATCAAATCGGTTAATGCCAAGGGCCTCGACCTGCGTTTCCGCCTGCCGCGAGGCTGGGACGCCGTCGAGGTGCCGGCGCGCGCGCGCGCCACCGAAAGCTTTCGCGCGGCACCGTCTATGCCAATCTCGCCGTTGAGCGCAAAGGCGTGCAGCCGACGGTGAAGGTCAACGAGCCGGTGCTCGGCGCGGTTCTGTCGACGCTCAAGAGCCTTTCAGGGAAAGGTCGACGCGGCGCCGCCGAGCCTCGACGGCATTCTGTCCCTGAAGGGCGTGATCGAGGTGACCGAGGAAGACGAACGCGAAGAGGACCATCGCGCCGCCGAGGCGGCGATCGTCGCCGGCTTTGAGCAGGCGGTGGCTTCGACTTGATCGCCATGCGACGGGGCGGAGGGCACTACGCTTGGCCGCCTGCTGTCGACAAGACTCGACGAGATCGCTGCTCTGACCGCGCGAGCTGAGGCGAGCGCCCGGACGCAAGCCGGAGGCGATCAAGGCCCGCCTGGCCGAGCAGGTGGCGACACTGCTTTCCGCAACGGAACGTTTCGATTCCGACCGGCTGCACCAGGAGGCAGATTCTGCTTGCCGCCAAGGCGCGATATCCGTGAGGAACTCGACAGGCTTGCCTCGCATGTGGGGCAGGCGAAGAAGCTTCTCGCCGACGGCGGCGCAATCGGCCGCAAGCTCGATTTTCTGGCGCAGGAACTGCACCGCAGAATCGAATACGCTCACCGCGAAGGCCAATGACGTCGACCTGACCAATATCGGGCTCGAACTCAAGAGCGTGGTCGAGCAATTCCGCGAGCAGGTGCAGAACCTGGAGTGATCTGACATGGCCCATCAGCGGCAGCCGGACGTTGCCGTCGCCAGGCGCGGCCTCATGCTGGTCCTGTCTTCGCCTTCAGGCGCGGGCAAGACCACGCTGTCGCGCAGACTGCTCGACGCGAGCGACAAGGGCGTATCGCTGTCGGTGTCGGTAACAACGCGTAAAAGTCGTCCGGGCGAAAAGGACGGCCGCGACTACCGGTTCATCGATCGCAAGCATTTCGACGCGATGGTCGACAACAACGAATTGCTGGAGATGGGCCGAGGTCTTCGACAACTACTATGGCACGCCGGCCAAGCCGGTGATGGATGCGCTTGCCGCCGGCCGCGACGTCCTGTTCGACATCGACTGGCAGGGCACCCAGCAGCTGCGCGATAAAGCTGCGCGGCGACCTGGTATGCGTATTTCGTATCTGCCGCCCTCGATCCCGGAGCTGGAGCGGCGATTGAGATCGCGCGCGCAGGACGATTACGACGATCAATCCACCGCCGCATGGCGAAGGCTGCAGATGAGATGAGCCACTGGGCGGAATACGACTACGTGGTTGTCAACCACGATCTCGATCAGGCTTTCGCCGACGTGAGCGGCGGTCCTTGCCGCCGGAGCGGGTCAAGCGCAGAGCGTCAGATCGGGCTTTCCGACTTCGTGCGTGGCCTCCAGGCAAAACTTTAGGTGGTCAGCACCACGCGCCCTACAATTCGTCCCGCGCGCAGATCATCGAGGGTCGCTGATGCTTGAGCGAGCGGCCGTTCCGCGAGGGGCGGGGTGCGATCTTCTTGGCTCGCACCAGCGCGATCAGCTCAGCGGGCCTCGGCCAATGTGCCAGTCGACGTGCCCTCGATTGTCATGGCCTTGAGCGGAAACATGGCCACCGCACTCGAATAGGCCCCGCCGATCAAGCCGGTGACCACGACCTTCCCGCCTTTGGCCAGGACGCCAGTGGCGAAATTCAACGAAGCATCCGACCCGGCGAAATCACAGGCGGCGTAAGATACCCCGCTGGCCTTCAGGAGCGCCTTGCGTGCGTTCGGGTCGGACGGATCGAAGGCTTCTGCGGCCCCGGCGGCGAGACGCCGCCTCGCGTTTTTCGGATCGATATCGGCGACTAACGGCGCCGTGCCGTACATCGCACGCGCAGGCGCAAGACCCATGAGCCCAACGCCCCCGAGGCCGATCAGCAAGAGCGGCGCGCGCGCCAGCGCGGTCGGCAAGCCGTTTGAGGGCGGCGTAAGCCGTCAGCCCCGAGCACATCAGCGCGCCGGCGTACCGGCCGGCAGCGGCGCGTGGTCGATCAGGTATCGCGGATGCGGCACGAGGACACTACTGTTGCGAAGCCGCCGTCCGACGTTAACTCCGAGATGACGCGGAGCGGTGCAGATGTTCTCGTCACCCACTTTGCACGCAGCGCACTGCCCGCAACCGATCCAGGGATATACGGCGACCTTGGCACCGGATTTTGTATCGGGATCCGGTCCCGCGCCTTCGACTCGTACCGGCAATTTCGTGGCCGAGCGTGAACGGCAACGTGCGCCCAGCGCGGACGTCGAGTTTCTTGTCGCCACCCAGCGCAAAAGTAACCATCCTGCATGTGCAGGTCCAGAATAGCAGAACGCGCACATCGCTCGATCCGCACCAGACGACCTCGGAGCCTTGACGGTTGCGGTACGTCAACGACGGTTTCGCACAAGGGCGCGCCGTAAGTCAGTCAATGATTGGCGATGCATTTGCATTCGATGGCAACTCTACACAGGGGCTTTAGCCTGCCCACTGAAAATATTTGCCAGCGCCACGAAACCCTCGACGGGAATTTCCTCGGCCCGGGCCGTCGGTTCGATGCCTGCTTCGGACAAGCAGCGCTCCGGCATCGACGCCCAGCGTTTTCAGGCTTTGCCGCAACATCTTGCGACGCTGCCCGAAGGCAGCCTCGGTCACGCGCTGAAGCGCAATCGATTGACAAGGCGAGCGGTACCGCCGCGGCGTAAGCCGAACCGACCGAACGACGTCACTTTTGGCGGTGGCACGAACGCCGAGCGGCGCCACATCGAACAGAAGTTTTTGCCTCAGTGCGCCACCCGGCCAGCACCGACAGACGCCCGTAAGATTTGCTTCCAGGCGTGGCAACGATACGCTCAGCGACCTCGCGCTGGAACATCAGCAACAACGAGATCGTACCAGGGCGGCCACGGTTCGGCGGTCAGCCAGCCAATCAACAGGGCCGTGGCGATGTTGTAGGAGCAGGTTCGCCACCACGCGGGCGCGTTCGGGGCCAAGCTGGTCGCGCGGATCGATGCGCAGGCGTCGCCGGCTACGATCTCAGGCTGGTCTGGGATAGCGCGCGCCGATCTCTTCAAGCGCGGCAATTGCGCGTTGATCGCGCTCGATGGCGACGACACGGCGAGCGCCGAGGGCCAGCAGAGCACGCGTCAACCCGCCTGGACCGGGACCGATTTCCACGACCGTTATGTTTTCGAGCGGTTCCGGCGGCGCGCGCGATACGCGCGTCAGATTGAGATCGAACAGAAAATTCTGGCCGAGGGACTTTTTCGGCGTCAAACCGTGGCGACGGATGACCTCGCGCAACGGCGGCAGGATCCAGTCGATTTGTGCCCATTATTTCGCGGGTACAAGCGCGGGTGCGGCTGTCGACAGGCGCGCCGCGAGCGCCGAGCGCTGCCACCAGGCTCGATGGGTCAGCAGTCGCCGGTTCCCGCTATATCGAATGCGAGTACCGTGGTCAGGCGAGGTCCGCACGAATGGCAAACCAAGCGTCACGTTCACGGCGTGATCGAACGCCAGCGTTTTGATCGGGATCAGTGCCTGGTCATGATACATGCAGAGCGCGACGTCATAGGTCGCGCGCGCCCTCTCATGAAACAAAGAGTCGGCCGGAAGCGGCCCAATCGCGTCGATGCCCTCCGCCTGCAGCCGCTTCACCGCGGGCGCTACGACGGCCCCGTCCTCTTCGCCAAGCGCTCCTTCCTCGCCGGCATGCGGGTTCAGCCCGGCGACTACGATGCGAGGACGTGAAATGCCGAAACGCGCGGTGAGATCGCGAGCCACGATCCGTCCTGTCTCTACGACCAGGTCGGATGTAAGCTCGCGTGACCACGTCCTTGAACGGCAAATGGATTGTCACCGGTACAACGGCAAGCTCCGGAGACCAAAGCATCATCACGGGTCGTGCGGATTTGCCCGTCGCTTCCTGCACCAACTTGGCGAGGAATTCGGTGTGGCCGGGCTCCGCAAAGCCCGAGCGGTAGAGCACATTCTTCGCCACCGGGTTGGTAACCACCGCGGCGGCGTTGCCCGCCAAGCACGTCCGCAACCGCGCGCGCGGATAGAGGCGATTGCGGCCGGTGCACTCGAAGCATCAGGCGCGCCGGGTGATGCGGTAATGGAGCATCGAGCAGCCACGATCGGCAAAGCACGTGCGAATGTTTCGCCGCCTGCGCCGGGGTCACCACGCTCACAGTCACGTCAACGCCGAGCACGCGCGCGCGTCGCCTGATGAATTCGGGATCTGCGATGAGGATAGAAGGCTGGCAATCGGAGCTCGACGCGCCGGTCGCCACAGCTGAATCGTCAAGTCTGGGCCTAATGCCGGCCGGCTCACCCAACGTCAAAGCCAGAGGGAGGGCAAGGGGCTCGCTCATTGTGTTGATTCTTGTATTCGATCATCGCCTGCTTGCGAACTTCATCCAGATACTTTCTTGGATTCGGATTCAGAAGCGCTTTGACAAAAATCTGTTCGCGCGTTTCGCGTTTTGAGGCGGAGACTCGTTTGTGCTCTCTTTCTTGTCGCAAACGGCGAACATCTGCAGCCCTGCGGCCGTCACCTCAGGCGCGGTCGAAATGACCGACCGGGATGTTGCCGAGCACTTCACGTAGCTGCGGTGTCAAGTCTGCGGAGTTTCTGTGTGATCGGATCGCGCACCGCCACGTCGCGCAAGGTGCGCGCCAGAGCAAGGCCTTCATTGCAGGAGGCGAACCTGCCGCGCAGGTTTTCGGCCTCGCTGCGCTTGGCGGCAATTGCGCCTCGCTCGAACCGCGCGCCACGACAATCATCACCGGATAAAGCGTGTACGTGTAACCGACCGCTGCGGCTTCGCCTTCAGTTGCGGTCCTTCAGTGCGCTTGGCGATGTCGCTGTCACCGACCTGAAGTGAGGAGTTGTATTTGCCGCGGATCAGTTGCTGCCATGTCATCTCGGCCCGGATACGTGCCTTTACGGTATTCGGAGAAATGCCCGACACGCTCTAAAACCTGCGCAAATTGCGCCGCCGTGATGTGCTGCCGTATCGGCCATGTTCTCGAACGCACCAGTTGATCTCGGCATCGCCAACCTCCAGGCCATAGACCTTCGCACGCGCGATTTTCAGCCGATCGTCGATCAGGTCATTGATGACCTGCTGGCGGTTCGGGACTTTGTGGCGAGACTGGCGTCCAGCTTCATTCGCTGTTGGATATCGTACTCCGTGATCGGTGAGCCGTTGGCCATGACGACAACCTGAGCACGCGCAAGTGACGTTGGCGCAGCGAAGCGCCAGCGTAACGACGGCGCTCAAGAACCACGCTCGATACGCGTTGCGATGCATTTCACCGCTGTTCTCAGCATTCCAATATTTCTGCAATCTGCAGCCGCGCCATTAGTTTGACGCTGGTCGACCAACGCCCTTGGCTTACCGATGTGCCACCGAGCGTGCGCAGATTCAGCTGCAGCATGACCGTATGGTTGGCCTGAACATTTCCGCTGTACGTATAGTTTGTAACGTAGTTCAAGCCCAGGATCACGCAATCGTCGACATAGCCCAAGCCGAGCCGGGTCTGGTCGAATTTTCCGGCATTGATGTCGTAGCGCGCGCGCTCCAGCAGGACCCAATTCGCGTCGAGCTTGACCTGTCCGGTGCCCAAGATGCCCTGCTGGCGCTCGAGAATGTCCAACAGCCGGCTGAGCGGCATAGTCGCCATAAAGCACGCTGCCGCTCCAGCGGTCGAAATTGGCTCGGGCCTCAAGTTCAATACGCTGCGGGGTGAAAGTGTCGTTGTCGAAACGGAACCGCGAGGTGAACATGTAGATGCTATTTGGCTGGTACGACAACCGCGCCACGTAGTCGGAGTCTGGTCGTGTCGAGACCACTGTCGAGGCCGGTGTTGGTCGTGCCGCCGAAGCGCGAAGGAGTTCTGGCCGAACATGCTGTAGGACTGGCCAAACAGCGCGTTGACGAAGCCGGCCTCGGTTGAACTGCGCGGTGTACTGCAGGCCGTAGTTGGCGCGGCCGCCACCTTCGACGCGGTCCCAGCCTGAGAATTTGTCGACGCGGAACAGGTTGCTGTCGTCAAACACCAGGCTTTGCGCATCTTCGGTCGGCCAGCGTCCGATCTGCTGTCTCATTCGGCCGCACGATCACCTGGGCAATCGGCTCGATCGTCTGCGTGCCCCAAGACTGCACGTTGATGAACGGATAGCGATACTCAAGGCCCACGGTCGGCATGGCGCGCACCAGATCGCTGTCGCCGGTAGGCGATGAAGTTCGACGACGCCGGGCTCGTTCTTGATGTCGCATGGCGCCGGCATCTGCGCGTACCGAAGCGAAGGGTGTGAAGACCTGGCCGAACTGATCGGTGATGCTCCGGCGCCATTGTCATCTCGGCCGAGAAACGGCTGTAGGTGCCCGGAACGCCGCGCAGCAAGCAGCTGGCTGGTGTTCTTGATCGCCGGATTGGCGGTTTGCGTGCAGGTGCCGTTCAGTTCAGCGCGCTCTGGGTGATCGGATCGAAGTCGGCTTCGCTGACGCGTTGAGACTGGTGAAGTTGATTCGGTAGCCGAGCTCGCCGCCGAGAATGGGCCGATCGAAGACATAGTTGTAGTCGATCACCGGGTGGATGACCGGGATCTGCGCTTTGCGTGTCAGCTTCTGAGAAGCCGAGGTAATAAATCGTGCGCACGTCGAAGTAGCTGCGGTTGCCTTTGCCGCTCAGAAACAGTTGCGAGACCGCTGAGTCATTCAGGCCGGTCGTCATTCGTGAACCGGTTCAGTGGCATTGGCGTAGTATCGCGAAAGACGCGGGTTGTAGTCCTGGAGGAATGTGCGGTCGGACAGCACAGTGCCGCATCCCAACCCCACACCCAGTTGTTGTTCGAGTCGCGAACAGGCCCGTGCTTTCCAGGCTGCCGCGCCAATCGCGGAAGCCTGGGTGGTCGTGCCGTCGCTGCGGAGAAAGTAATCCTTGTCGAGCTGGTAAATGCCGGCAGCCGCGGATCGAATAGGAGCCATTCATCAGGCGCTGACGGAATTCACCTTGCGAGCAGTGGGCCCTGCTTGGTGGTGATCATCGGCGCGAAGGTGGCATCGTAGTCAGGCGCCAGGGCCCAGTAGTAGGGCACCTCGATTGCGCGCGCCGTACACCGAGCTCGATCGATATCGTCGGCACCAGGAAGCCGGTCTTGCGCTTGACGGTTGGATCAGGCGCAGAGAAGTAGGGCAGATACGCATAGTGGTTGACCGAAGAACTCGAGGCGAGCGTCCTCGAAGTACATCATCTTCTCGCCCTGATCATGAATGATGCGCGCGGCCTTCACCTGCCAGAGCGGCGGCTTCTTCGGATCGTCCTTGCAAGGCGCACACGCGGTGTAGACGCCGTTGTGGAAGACCGTGTAGTTGCCGCTCGAGCGTTCGGCGCGCGTCGCGGCCATTCGAGTCTGATCAGGGCATCGAGTCGCAGCGAGATCGACGAAGCCGTCGCGGTAGTCGTCCGACAGGTCGATGACTTCGCCGTACGTGACCTTGCCGTCCTGTTCAGTCAGCCGGACGTTACCTTCGGCGTGCAGACGCTTGGTCTTCTGATCGTAGATGACCCGGTCGGCCTCCAGAGTGGAGTCGCCGTAATAGATTTGGACGTTGCCGACGGCGGCAACGCGATTGTTGGCGTAGTCGTAGTCGATCTCGGTCGCCTGAACGAGCATCTGCTTTTGACCCGGACTTCTCGCGCTCGAGGGCAATCTTGGATTTCTTCGGCGGCGGTGGCCGCTGCTGGAAATCTCAATTCCTGCGCCGCCGCAGGCGCAGGCGCGAGCAATCGCGCCACAAGCCAGCAGGCCGAGGACAGCGGCAGCTGATCGGCGACGCCACGGCTGACGCGGCCGTGGCGCTGATGGACGAGTGCTAATCAGCCCCGCCATCACCCATCCTCCTGGTACAACAACGCAATAAACCCCGTCACGCCGCCGACAAGCACAGGCAGCCAAGCCGCTGCCACAGGGTGCATCAGCTCAGCCTTACTCAGATCCTCGGTCACTTTCGATAAAACGTAAAGCAGAAACCCAGCCGCCACGCCACTTAAAACCATCTTCTGAACACCGCCGAAGCGGAAGAACCGTAAACTCACAGCGGCAGCAAGGCAGAACCATGGCTGCCAACAAGAATGGCCGCGCCAAAAGCTTCTGAAGCTGCAATCTATAGCCTGCGGCGAGCCAGACCTGCGTGTTCGGCGAATTTGGATATACTGAGGAAGTTCCCAGAACGGCACGGTTTCTGGCGTGGCAAAACTTTCACGTACTTGCTCAGGTGTAAGGCTGGTCTTGAGACGGTATTCCGATTGCCTCAGCCGGCAACACGGCCCAGCGCATAGACGCGGGCGTCGCGAGCACGCCATGACGCCAGGCTCCAGTACGGCCGTCGCGTGCCTCAATGCGTTGCTTGAATCGGCCTTCGGTGTCGAACGTGAAAACAGACACGCCGTTGAGGTTGATTCCTTGGTCGCGGCTGCTGACGGCGTTGATGATCGCCTGGCCTTCGTCGGTCCGCTGGCCAATCCAGAAAGGTGCCGCCGCTTCGACTGAGCCCAGTGGCAGCATGTCCGAATAATTCAGTTTCAAATCGTTTCGAGCGCTCCTGCAGTATGGCCGAGAGCGGGTTGTAGATGGCGGTGCGCCATCAATACCGAGCACGAACGCCACCACCAGCGCCGGCGTCACGAACTGCCAAGCCGACAGGCCGGCCGAACGGGCCACGACCAAGTTCCAGGCGTCGCGACAGACCGAGATAACACGACATCGCACCGATCAGGATGCAAAACGGCAGAGATACGCTCCGACAACCTGCGGCACGCGGTAGAAAGACGTCTTTGCGACCAACACCGCCGACACATTCGGGAATATCGCCGGCGCGACGCATCATCTCGATGTAGTCGACAGCGTGACGAGCGCGAAGATTCCCGCAAATACCAGCAGTACCGCGGTTCAGAAATCGCAGTCCGAAATATCGCGCCAGTGTTCCAACAAATATCGGCATGATGTCCTATGGCGCAACAAAACGCCGACTGAGGCGCTCGGTCAGCGCTGCCAGCCGGTCGGTAATGAAAGCGGGCGGTTCCAAAATCAGGCCGCGGCGAATGACGTAAAGCCCAAAGCCAATTGCGACGGCCGTTGCCAGATATTGCAGCGATAGCAACCAGGGGCATTGACGCCGAACACGGTGGACACGAAGCCGATGAGACGCAGGAAGGCGACGCCGGCGATAGCGCCCAGCATCGAAACGGCGCGGCTTTGGCGGGTGGTGCGGGGAGCGCCGAGATACGCGTAGGCGATCACAACGAAAGCAATCGGATACAGTGGCGCCATCAACGCGATCATGCAGTTCGGCGCGGAACTGGTCGGGCTGCTCGAGATAGAATTGATCGTTCTGACCGGGAAATAACAGCTGCCACAAATAACGCTCGCGGATCGAGTATTTCACGGCCTGTGCCCCGGCCGCGAATTGCGAAAGATCGAACGCGTAACGATCGAAGGCTACCATCGCGGGGTCGCGCTGCGTCGCCTCGTGTCGCTGCACGATCCCCTTCTGAAGCACCAAGGTACGTGCCGCTGCTGTTGTCCAGGAGCTCACCGATTTCGGAGAGCACGGTGATGCGTTCGTTGGGATTCCGCCGGTCATCAAGGAAAATACCGGCAAGCTGTCCGTTTGGACGCCGCTCACGAATATGGATTGTGACGCCGTTTTCGATCGCCCTGAAGCGGCCCGGCTGAACGATGGTACTCACCACATTCGCGCGAACTTCGGTCAGCTTGTCGCGCAACATCCGCAACCCTTTAGGCGCGAAATAGGCGCTTATCGCGCCGACGAGCAGAGAGACCACGACGGCCGCTGCGAGGAACGCACGAAACAAAATCCATGGCGACATGCCGGCGGCATTCATCACAATGATTTCGGAATCGTTGGACAGTTTGTTGAGGACATGGGCGGCGGCGATCAGCAAAGCGATCGGCGCGATCACAAGCACCAAGAGTGGAATGATCAGTGCAGTGATGCCAATGAAGACCAGAATAGTCTGGCCCTGGCTCGTCATGATGTCGATGTCCCGCAGGGCCTGCGTGACCCAGATGACTGCGGTCAGACTGACCAACACGAGCGAGGAACGCACCCAAAGTTGTGCGGAAAATATATCTGCTGATTGACCCCATCCGCAGTGTCGTCCCCTGATCCGGCACAGACCGAACCGCGCGTTCGGCTTCCCCACCGGACGCGGCGCGTCAGCTTAAAACTCAACCCCGCCACAATTACCTTGATCGCTCCACAAAGTGGCCGGGCAAAGGCAAACCCGTTGAACATGCACAACAAAATGTAAATGTGTGGCCGCCAGGACATAGTCCGTTTCTGGCTTCGGCCACGGCTCACGCCAAACCGTTTGTCCCGTAATCGCAGCGATTTAGGGGCCAATCCTTCGCCCAAATCGGAAAAGAGGCTGAATTCCGCGTCGATTGGGGCTTTGCAGGGGACGAGCGCACGCGCCATATGGGCGCTTTAGGCCCCGCCCGCCCATACCTCAGCCAAGAAAAGGACCACCGACCGATGACCGATGCCCTAAAGCTTGGCTTTAGCCCGTTCGCAGGCCCTGCAAAGGGCGTTCTCGTCGTGTTCTGCGACGACGGGCTGGAAGTTTGGCTCCGCCACCCAGAGGGCGCTCGGGGCTGCCTCTGAAACAGTCGCGCGGGCCGCAGCGGCTGAGCGCTTTACCGGCAAGAAAAATTCGACATTGGAACTTGTGGTCCCGCCGGGCCTCAGGGCTGACCGGCTCAGTCGTTATTGGCGTCGGCAAAATTGCAGAACTTACGCCGATTGATTTCATCAGATTGGGTAGGTTTTGCTGCCGGTAAGTTGCCGAGTGCCGCGAGCGATGCGACCGTCTTTGCCGAATTGCCAGGCGGGGCGATGAGGCCCGAACAAGCCGCAAGTCTGGCGCAAGGGGTGCGCCTACGCGCCTATGCGTTTCGACCGCTACAAAACCAAACGCAAGGACGATGAGACGGCCACCCAAAACTCGCAACGTGACTATCGCTGTCGGCGATGTCGCGGCCGTCCGCAAAGCGTACGATCCCCGTTCGGCGATTACAGACGGCGTCCTGTTGGCGCGCGATCTCGTCAACGAACCCGCAAACGTTCTGTACCCTGAAGAGTTTGCGCGCCGAACTCTTGCTTTGAAAAAGTTGCGCGTTGCGGTGGAAGTCCTCGACGTCAGGGCCATGAAAAAGCTGGGCATGAACGCGCTTGCTTGGCGTTGGCCAGGGCTCCTCGCACCAGAGCCGCGTTGTGGTGATGCGCTGGAACGGTGGGCGGGCAGGCGAGGCGCCGGTTGCATTTATCGGCAAAGGCGTGTGTTTCGACACCGGCGGTATTCTCGATCAAACCTGCCGCCAGCATGGAGGACATGAAGGGCGACATGGCGGGCGCAGCATGCGTGGTCGGTCTGATGCATGCGCTGGCCGCGCGCAAGGCACGGGTTAACGCGGTCGGCCTCATCGGCCTGGTCGAAAACATGCCGGACGGGCACGCGCAACGGCCTGGCGATATCGTCAAATCGATGTCCGGGCAGACGATTGAAATCATCAACACGGATGCCGAAGGCCGGCTCGTGCTTGCCGACGTCATCTGGTACGCGGCGCAGCGATTCAAACCGAAATTCATGATTGATCTCGCGCACGCTGACTGGCGCCATCATCGTTGCGCTCGGGCAGGAGTATGCCGGTATGTTTTCCAACAACGATCAGCTTGCCGAGCGTCTGAGCAAAGCGGGCCTTGAAACGCGGCGAGTTGGTGTGGCGAATGCCGCTCGCTCCAGAATACGACAAGATGATCGATTCCAAATTCGCCGACATGAAAAACACTGGCGGCAGCCGATGGGGGAGCCGATCACAGCGGCGCAGTTCATCAAACGGTTTTGTTGATGACAAGATGCCATGGGCGCACCTTGATATTGCCGGCACCGGCTTTGACTCGCGTCAAACCGATATCAACAAAAGCTGGGGCTCGGGGTGGGGCGTACGACTGCTGAATCGTCTGGTGAAGATTCACTACGAGAGGTAGATTTCGCAGTCGCGAAACGCGATGACAGAGATTTTCTTCTACCATCTTCAAGGCCAGAAGCTGGAAGGCGTTCTTGCCGGCCCTCCTTGAGAAATCCCTCGAGCGCGGATGGAAAGTCGATTGTGCAAGGATCGTCCGAAGAAGCGCATCGACGCGCTCTGATGCGCACTTGTGGACCTTACCGCGACGACGGCTTTCTGCCGCACGGCACCTGGCGCGAGCCGGAGGCCGCGCTACAGCCGGTGCTTTTTACGGTGACCGAGAGCAATCCGAACAGTGCCGCTGTTCGCTTTCTTGATCGACGGTGCGCCGATGCCGGCCGACCCGCAAAACTACCAGCGCATCGTACTTTTGTTCGATGGAGAAGATGAGGAAGCGGTACTCGCCGCACGCGCGCACTGGTCCGCCGTCAAAGAAAGGGGCTTGAAGCAACTTACTGGCAGGCTGACGAGACAGGGGCGTTGGTCAAAGAAGGCGTAGCAGCAGGCCGGGCCCGCCAATGACCGAGTCAGCCAGTGAACGACCGGCCATTGACCTAGATGCTAAGCCTTTGGAAGACCGAGCTTGCCGTGCGCCATCGTGATGACGCAAAATACGCCTTAAGGGACCAACAGACAATCAATCGAGGCTAATTTTGCCGCGCCGTAGCGTCTACGTCAGCATTGCACTCGTCTGGGCCATCGCGTCCGTTGTCGGGCGGATGTAAGAACACGGCCCAGGTGTTCGAAGACCAAAACGATGGTGGCTGGTTTTCCAAGCCGGCCAATATTTTTGCCAAGCCCGATTGGGCGCGGCCGAACACGGGCAACGTAACGCTGGGCCCCCAGGGACCAGTTGGCCCGGACGACATGGTGAGTACTGAAGGTCAGTGCGCAGCTCCTGCCGCTGTGCTTTGCGCAGTCAGCCGAGCCAAGTACGAATGAAGCTGCGGGTGGTGCGCCGCCGGCAACGCCGGCCGCCACGGCCCCCAATTCAGCCCTGCAACGACTTGAACCGACTTCCGGGCCGCTAGTGACGGGTGGCATCGCGCTCGGCATGACAGAATGTCAGACCGTCCAGCGCGCGGGTACGCCCCAGCAATGTTGCGATAAGTGCTGGCGAGAAGGGCGAGCGTAAAGTTGTTCTGACCTACTTGAGTGGTCCGCGGCCCGGCATCTACACGTTCAGCGCCGGCCGGCTAAACGTCGTGGAACGCGCGCCGGAACAGCCTAAGCCGGCAAAACCAACCGCGAAGAAAACGCCGAAAAAGAAGCCGGCCAATACGGCTCAGTTCGAGCGCAACTCCGCGCAGTAAGTCATCTACGTCGTGTTTGCGCAGCATTCCGTCGCCGGTTTCCCGTTGATAGATGATCAGATCGAAACTGGGCGTACGCTCGTTGCCCGTTAATGGCGCTCAGCAGCGCATGGGCCTGGCCGCGGTGGTGCGTCTGGTGATTGAAAAATGATCGAGCGCCGGGGCCAGCATCTGTTCGATATCCTGCGGATTGACGACGGTTCGATAGCGGATTGTTTTGGTCAGATCCTCGTCGTTCAACGTCCGACGATGAATCGTCTGATGCGCGCATCTTCCAGTGCGCCGCGCTGATCGCAACTGCGCAGAAATCGTCGTACAAGATGGCATCAAGGCCCGGCGGGACCTCGCCTTGGTCCGTGAAGCGCCGCATCCAGATTCGGTCACCTACCAGGAGGTGGTTGAGCGTGCCGTGCAAGTGATCTAAAAAAGACACCTCGATCCGCGCGATAGTCAGCGTCGTCGATCTGGGCGGTCGCGTCATAAAGTCGCTCGTTGCACCATGCATTGTAGCCGGCGAACATCGAATAGCGGGCTCAACATGTTGCCCTCCTGCGCACAATCAAAGGCCTTTTGGCGACCGATCTTGCCGCCCGAAACAGCCACCGGTATAAGCCGCGCGGCCTATCTTCTCCAATGAAACTCCGTCAATTCTCCGATTAGTCCCAGTGAAGGAAGATACCGATGGCGATCGAGCGCACTTTTTCGATCCTCAAACCCGATGCAACCGAGCGCAACCTGACCGGCGCCATCAACGCCATGATCGAGAAGGCGGGCCTGCGTATTGTGGCGCAGAAGCGGGTACGGATTTCGCGCGAACAGGCGGAAAATTCTACTGCCGTACACCGAGAACGTCCGTTTTTTCGCGAGCTGGTAGATTTTATGATATCCGGGCCTGTCGTCGTTCAGGTGTTAGAAGGGGACAACGCCATCGCAAGGTATCGCGATGTCATGGGCGCGACCGATCCGGCAAAGGCGGCGGCCGGCACCATCCGCAAGACCCACGCGAGGTCAATTGGCGAAAATTCCGTCCACGGCTCCGACGCGCCGGAAACTGCGGTGCGGGAAATTGCGCAATTTTTCTCAGACAACGAGATCGTCGGCTAGACGACGCACGAGGACGAGTCGAAGTGACGGCCCGGCAAAAAGGTCGCAATCGTCCAAACGCGGCAAATGGGAGGAAATACAAGCGTGGGTTCGATGTCTCAGCTGATTGATCCGGCCGGTTGGTGGGCGCTGATCAGCTCCGGCTGGAGCGACATGGGCCACACCGAGTTCTGGATCGCGCTCGCCAAGATCATGTGGATCAACATTCTGCTGTCTGGCGACAACGCGGTGGTAATCGCGATGGCGTGCCGCGGTCTGCCGCATCGACAACGGTTTGGGGCATGATCCTCGGTGCGGGCGTCGCGGTCGGACTGCGCATCAGTTTTCACCGGGGTCGTCGCGTCGTTGATGACGCTGCCGTATTTGAAAATCGTCGGCGGGCTCGCGTTGTTTTACATCGCGGCGAAGTTGCTGGTGCCTGACGATCCGGACGAAGCGAGTCCGAAGCGGCAGAGCACCTCTGGCGCGCCGTTCGTATCGTTGCCGATCGCCGACATCATCATGAGCCTCGACAACGTGATTGCAATCGCTGCGGCGGCAGGCGGCAATATGGCGCTGCTTGTGATCGGCCTTGGCGATCAGCATCCCCTGATCGTCGCCGGCGCCGCGTTGATCATGTCGCTGCTCGACCGATTTCCGATCCTGGTCTGGGCCGGCGCCGGCGTTGCTGGGCTGGATTGTAGGCGAAGTAATCGCAACGGATCCTGTAGTGGTCGGATGGCTCACTGCCAGATACGGAGCAGCAGTAGCTCATCAAGGTCGAAATCGCGCGCTGCAGTCGTGTGGGCGCTGTACTGGTGTTGGTGGTGGGGGCGCTTGGCGCCGCTCCAAGGTTCAGCCGGAGAGCGAAACGCTCGTAGGCCGTTCGGCTATAATGGGAGCCCGATGAATCAAACCGTCAGGCTCCCACAGTGCAAAGCGGATCGGCCATTCGGCCTGTCCGCATGATTGCCCGTCGACCTGCGCGCTCGAGGTCGAATTGCTCGACGAGCGCACGATCGGACGTGTGCATGGCGCCGACGGACAACGACTACACGGCGGGTGTGGTCTGCGCCAAGGTCGCGCGCTATGCCGAGCGGGAGCACCATCCGCAGCGCCTGCTGCATCCGTTGCGCCGCACGGGCGCCAAAGGGTCCGGCGAGTTCGAACGCATCTCTTGGGATGCAGCGCTCGATCTCGTCGCCGAAAAATTCATTCAAGCCGAGCAGCAGCTACGGCGCCGAAAGTGTCTGGCCGTATTACTACGCCGGCACAATGGGCCTGGTGATGCGCGACGGCATCAACCGCCTGCGCCATGTGAAGAAATATTCCGGCTTTCATTCGACGATCTGCGTCAATCCCGCCTATGCCGGCTTTGCGGCCGGGGTCGGGCGCATTGCGGGCGTCGACCCGCGTGAAATGGCCAAATCCGATTTGGTCATCATCTGGGGCACCAACGCGGTGAATACGCAGGTCAATGTCATGACCCACGCCGTGCGCGCACGCAAGGAGCGCGGCGCAAAGATCGCGGCGGTCGATATCTACATGAACGGCACCATGGAGCACGCCGACCTGCCGGTTCTCGTCAAACCGGGAACCGACGGCGCGCTGGCGTGCGCGGTCATGCATTGCCTGTTCCGCGATGGCAAGGCCGACTGGGCCTATCTTGAAAAATACACCGATGCTCCGCGCGAGCTTGAAGCGCATCTGCGCACGCGCGATCCGCATTGGGCCTCGGCGATCACCGGGTGCGCCGGTCGAGACCATCGAGGCAATTCGCGCAGCTGATCGGCGAGCACCAAGCGCGCTTTCTTCCGGCCTCGGCTATGGGTTTTCGCGTTCGCGCAACGGCGCCGCGAACATGCACGCGGCCAGCTGCATCCCGGCGGTGACGGGTGCGTGGCAATACGAAGGCGGCGGTGCCTTCCACATCAGCGCCGACATTTTTCAGCTCGACAAGACGTTGATTGAGGGTCTCGATGTTCGGCGACCAGTCTGTTGCGGATGCTCGATCAGTCGCGCATCGGGGCAATTCTGACCGGCGAGACGCGAGGCCCTGCAAGGCGGCGGCCCGGTTCACGCGCTCATCATCCAGAACACCAATCCGGTTTCCGTTGCGCCCGACCAGACACAAGGTGAAGCGGGATTCTGCACGCGACGATCTCTTCGTCTGCGTGCACGAGCAGTTCATGACGGAGACCGCTCGGATGGCGGACATAGTGCTTCCGGCCACAACATTTCTTGAGCACGACGATATCTATCGCGGCGGCGGTCATCAGTACCTCATCCTTGGGTCCAAAGCTGGTCGAGCCGCCGGGCGAATGCCGCAACAATCATGAGGTGATCTGCGCGCTGGCCAGACGCGTTGGCGCCGAACATCGCGGGTTCGAGATGAGCCCGCGCGAATTGATTGATCAGATGCTGCAGGTTTCAAACGCGGCACGCTTGCCGAGATCGAGGCCAATCGACTGGCTCGATTGCCAGCCTCCATTCCGGCAATCGCATTACCTGGACGGCTTTCCTTGGTCAGACGGCAAGTTCCGGTTCAAACCCGATTGGCCGAACGTACCGTTTCGCAGCCCATGTCGAGAGCGGGCCAGTCGCTGACATGCCGCGCGCTGCCGGATCACTGGACATCGATCGAAGCAGCCGGATGTTGGATCATCCGTTCCGGCTCGCGACGTCGCCGGCACGCGGCTTCCTCAACTCGACCTTTAACGAGACACCGACCTCGCTCGCGCAAGAGCAGCCGGCCGACGGTGATGATCCATCCCGATGACGCGCGCGCGCTCATGGAATTGCAGACGGCGAGCTGGTTGTGCTCGGCAACAAGCGGGGCGAGGTACGCCTGCACGCGAAGCTTTTCGACGGCGTGCGCCAGGGCGTGCTGATTGCAGAATCAATCTGGCCGAACTCGGCTTATGCCGATGGTTGCGGAATAAACACGTTAACTGGTTGCAGATCCGATTGCGCCGCTACGGCGGGGCGGCTTTCCACGACAACAGAGTTTGGATACAAAAAGCGCGGGCGTAATGTCCGCGCTTTTTCTGAGTTTCGTCCCGATGGTGTGCTGGCGACTGACATTATGAGACGATTCACTTTTGAATGTGTGAACACGGGTGAGGAAGTTGCTGAACCGCTGGAACTGTGCGGCGAATATGTGACGGACATCGCTTTTAACGATGATGGCATCGCTTATGGCTTGCACAGCGGCATCCTTTGCTGATTACGAAGGTGGCGAAGTTGCCGTGTGGGATTTTGCAGCCGAGAGCGAATTGAATTAGAAGATGCCGATTTTCGACGGCTACCGGCCCTCAATTTAGCGACGACAGCACACAGCTTACGAGCCTCATTTTTCTCGTGAGCGTTTTTCATGGACGTGAATCTGGAAGACGGCACTTTGATTGACGAAGAAGACGAGCTTTTCCTCCGCGCCGCCCATTCCGCTGGATGAATTTTCAGGTGCAGGTATAGCGCGTGGCCGAATACAGCCCCGATGAGAAGCCAATTTGCCTACATCAGAAGCGACACACCAGCGTAAAGGATACGCAAACGGGTGAAGTTGTGAATACGCCCGCCTATTTTACGGGCGTGTGAGTTCTATCGCCATGAACGCCAAGATAGCACACTGCTATCTATCGAGCGCGCGGGTTGGTGCGCATATTCGATGTGCGCACAAGACAGGACACTGAGTACAGTACACGGCAAATCAGCTTTCCATCCGTTAATCGTGAGTATTAGCTCATCGAAGAGAACGACGCAAATCTACGCATCATCAATTTCTCAACGGGGCAAACGGTGATGGCGTTCGCAGCACAGAAAGTCCCGTTTTGAGCGCCCGTTTTAGCGCCGATGGAACAGTGTTAGCCGCACACACTGAGCCTACCATATGCCCTGAACGGGGGAAAAGCTGTGCGCGCACGCCAAGATGAATGTACTACGCCGAACTTCTATGTGTGGGATACGGCGACAGGTACGGAGATTTTTACGGCACATATTGAGTACAACTTTGAAAACCCTATGCGTTGAGCAGCGACGGCTCGCAATTGCTTTCCACCGATGGGCTGACGACGCCGGCTTTGGGGGATCGCACGCGAAAAGCCAGCCAGTGCCGGAGGTAGACAACACTCTATACCAGTATATCAACGCCATGACCTTCAGCCCTGACGACAGCTTGTTAGCGGGCTGGCACAGGCGGTGGCGTGCTCGGCGGCTATCTCTGGGGCATCTTTACGCTGTGGGAAGTTGGCTCGGAAGATTTCACCAGAGATACTGGATGATGGCGAGGAAGTTGAGGGTCAGCCAAGCGGTGTGGTGTATGCTGTTGACTTTAACGCTGAGGGTACGTCGCTGTTGACACCTCCGCAAACACGTTATGTGGACAATGTGATACGCATCTGGGATGTGACGACGCGCGAGCAGGTTGCTGTAGTATGGGCATCATGACGAAGTGCTAGACGCGCTGTTCTCGCCGGATGGCAGGTTGATTTGTTCGGCAGGGCTGGACGGCACAGTTCGCGTGTGGGGCGTGCCAGCAGAGCCAGCGTCGTGATGAGGAGACAACTACCAATGGGCATCCGCGCAATTTTACCGTTGACACTGTTTTTGTTGATCGCACCGCCGCATGGTCAAGCGCAGGATGAGTTTGAAGTAATTACCGCCGATAACGCCGCGCAGTTGCAAGAGAGATTAGGCGTTTGGGGAAACGGTAGACTGGTGAATGCAGTGGCTTGTCGCCGATGGCAATTGGATTGCAGCGCAGGTTCGATTGGTATCTGGGTGTATGACGCGACCAATCTAAATACTGCCCCTTATTTTCTGGAAGGGCATAGCCAGTCAGCATGGCTGGCGTTTAGCCCGATGGACTAACACTCGTTTCCAGCGGCTATGATGGCGCGATTATCACGGGATTTTGCGTCACAAACGCAGCGCTTCGTCATCGAAACTCAGTCGCAGCCATCTAGCAGAGATTGGGTTCATAACCCGACTTTTCGCTCTGATGGCGGTGCTGGGTAACAGGTCATTACGGTGAGATCTGCTTTTGGGATGTGAACACTGGCGAAGAAAAATGAAGTTGCAGGGTGTATGTGGCGATACTTATGTAACGGATATCACCTTTAAAGCGAAGATGGCTCGTTGATGGCGTGTCTGTCGCAATACTTACGCGGAGATGCCGATTTTCGTTTCGTAGGGGTGTGGGATTTTGCGGCTGATGCGACGATTGAACTGCGTGAAAACCTGTGGACGCCGTAATTGATAGCGTTGAGTTGAGCGTAGATAACAGTCAATTGATTGGCGTTCAACACTATTGTCGAGATTGCGATGGTTCGCTTTTGTGGACTTGGAGTCTTGTTGATCCAGCATTGAGGTCACTGAAACTACGCTTCCTTTGCCATCCGCATTGGCGCGCTTGAAGCGCCTTGGATGTATCTCGAATACGCTTTGATGCTGCATGCTTCGCCTATATCGACGGCGATTTTCTGCTCGTTGGTGATACACAAAACCGGTGATATTGTTTCGACACCCAGCTTTTTACAGACGCATCCATCACTTAGAAATCAATTCCGATGGGACTTGTTGGCGGTAGGGCAGACGAGGGTGGGCTATGGGATACCCAAACAGGTGATGATCTTGGTTTATGGGATATGCCGCTTACCTTTGATCCTGTTGAACCTTTGTTAATGGCTGTAGGTGATGAGACTAGTGTGAACCTTATCAACTTAGAAACGCGCGAAACGCCGATGACATTCTGAACACTAGGTTATTCCTTGCAGATTCAATTTAGTGCGAATGGACATGTTTTGGCTGCACGAAGTGGTGGAAGTGCAGCATGTCCCGGCGGCAAATTAGTGGCACGGCAGGAAGTATGTGTGGGTTGCCTAATTTACAGATTTGGAATGGAGACAGGTGCCGAGATTATTCGACACGCATCGAGGGTGATTTTGTATTCGCTTTAAAAATAATGACGGTTCGCGTTTCGCTGCATCAGATCGGTCAACAACGACAGCCTGGTGGATGCAATTGTGGTGAAAATCAGCCGTCCCAGAGGTAAGCATCTTATTCTTATCAATATGTCAACGAACTGATCTCTTTGCACCGACAACAGCTTGTTAGCTGGTGGCACAGGAGGCGCAATGCACAAAAATTATTAGGCGCGTCGACACTGTGGAGTGCTGATGCAGATGAGGTTAGTGTTGATGGGCGATAGAAGCGCGGTGCGGTGTACGCTGTTACCCCAATCCCGATGATACTTTACTTGTAGACGACGGCGGATATTTACTTTGCGTAATCTCGTGCGTATTTGGCATGTTACCAACCTTGCAGACGGTAGCTGTGCTGTAAGGACACCACGATCAGGTGACAGACGCGCAATTTTCGCCGATGGCAGATTCATTTATTCGGCAGGGCTGATGGCACAGTGCGCGTGTGGGGCGTGCCAGCTTCCTAGCCTTTACAGCGAGGGCGCACGAAAACGCACAACGATGCGGATACGCCCCAGTTCCAGTTCGCTGCCGTCACGCAAGCGGAACTTTTCATGCGCGGAAGCTGGAAGCCGTTGATGCGCGTGTGCCGTTGGTGCTTTCGAGGTCTTCGATGCGCCAGATCGCGCCTTTGTCGTGCGAAGTCGCAGCGTGGCGGCGCGAGACTCCGTTCTGCAGCGCGCCGTAGGGTTCGAATCGACGCATCCCCGGCGTGCGTCGTTGTCTGCCGCCATCCGCGCGCCCGATGACGGTGTAATCATGTTCACCGGAAACACCCATCGGTCGGCTTGTTTATCGCCGCCGACTTGCGGCAAGACATCTGCACAGGGCGGCGCGAACAGATGCGTCGCCGGGCGAGGGCCACAGCCCGGTGGCGGCTCATTGCCTGCTTGCATTATTTGAAACCAGTAGTCGTATTTTCAGAGACGTCATCCGCCATTAGCGGCCCGTTTGCCCGTACCCATCGAAAAACAACATTCGCAAGTCTACTTACAGTCTGTCTGATCAAATGGCTTTGTTTGCAATAGGCGATGGATACCGTTTGAACGGTGTTAACCCTACGTTTGAAAAATAGCGTACAATGGGCGCAATCTTCTTACGGGAGTATACGATGCGGCGCTTGTTCATAAGTCTAATCTTTGTCCTGCTGGTGACTGGCACAGCACGCGCGCGGGAACTCTGTACAAGGGGATTTGTGCCTTGTTCCTGCCGATCAAACCATCAATGGCAATCTTTACGTGGTATGTCGTGATCTGCGCATTGGATGGACACGTCACGGGTAATGTCATCGGTGGGGCGACCAAAGCCAGTATCACAGGCATAGCTGACGGCGACATCCTTATGGCGGCGGGACAGCTTGATTTTGCGCGGCACAGTTGGCGATGACATCGTATTTGCAGGCATCGTGCTGCGGTCGCCTCCCGGCGCGACCTTCGATAATGTCGGCAGCGATTTGTTCAGCTTCACCATCACAACAATATTAGAAAACACAACGACTTTCCCCGGCAGCATCGTACAGGCGTTGGCTATCAAATGCTCTCAAAGGCGACGTAGAGGATGAAGTCAGCTTTGGGGTCGGGCTTAGAGAGATTGATATGGCAGTGTGACGGGTAATGTTGACGCGACTGTAGGCGATGCCGCGTCCGATGGTCTATCGCGCTTTCCCAACGTTCGTCATTCCATTCCAGTTTGACCTTGAACTGTTGGAAGCCGGGGTCAGGCAAGGCGTGGCAGAAGAAGCAACCATCGACGGCTATCTACGTTACGCTAGTCCACTCCCCGCCGAAATCCCTGAAAACCTCGTTGCTCAAACCGAATAATTCCCCGGATTGACGCACGCCTGAATACACCACTGCGACGATGGAAGACGACAGCTTGGGGCGCAAACGTCAACCCGTATTCTCACAGGTTGCGCAAGAGTTTGCCACGTTGGGACCATCGGTATCGTCGTGTTGATGTTGTTTCCATGTGCTGCAAGACCCGCTGCGTTATTTACAATCGCGTCCACTGACGTGTATGGGCATCAGTGTGTTCACGCTCATCGTGATGATCCTGGTGGGCTTGGCAATTTTCGCTATAAGTCTCTGTTGATTATTTTTGTGCTTCGCTGCTGCGCCTTGACGATCTAGTGTTTTTCGGTAGGCGCGCTGTTGGGCATCGTCAACATCGCGGCGTGTGAGTATATTTGCCTTTATTTTTGGCTTTTTGTCGCGTGTGGATCGTCGGCTTCGCCATCGCGTGATGTATCTGGCGGGACGCTATACGCCGACGCCGCAGGGTCAGCTTCTCAGCTTGCTCATTGGCGTGATTGCGCTGTCGTTGGCGACGCTGCCGCTGTTGATCGGCTACTTGGCAGTGTATGGCGTGGCGGCCGCGCTGGGCTTAGGCGCAATCCTCTCGGTGCTGCAAGGCAGCCTGCGCCGCGCGTGAAGCCGTTTGCCGCATCTACCTGAAGATGATCTGCTGCCACCACCGCCGCTGCAAAGCGTGGCAACCATCAGCGCCGGGGATGGACAATCTGCCACCGGGGTTCGCGTGGTGGGGGCGACAATGATGATCGTGATGAACACCGCTGATTAACGCTGATCGACATGGAGGCAGCATGACGCTCACGATTCCTAGACGCACGATGCGACGTTTCATTGTCGGCAAACAGGCTTATATATCCCGGTCGCCACGCTGGCAGGGCAAGGCAGGCGTGTTACAGGCGATACGCGAAGGCGCTGTTGTACAGGCTGGATCCCCTCAACGTCGGGCACGCAGCCATGATATCGTCCTCTACGGGCGTGTTCCCTGATTACCGAAACCCGCTATTTAGACACCTTGTTGTACACACAGATCGCGCGCTTTCTGATTAATACGGCGGCACAGTGACGATCCAGCCACGGACGAGCTTCCATACTACCGCGTGGTTATGGCGCGCAAGCAGCAGGAAGCGCGTCGCGTAGCTTTCGCAAATACCTATCAGCAGGAAATTGACGCCGTGCTCGCGGAGATCTGCCAACATGGAGCAATGAGCGCGCGTGATTTTGGCGGTGATAAGATCAAACAGGGCAGCTTCGTTCGGGCAAGATAGCAATACGTAACCGAACGAAGCACAAC
>ERZ1370068.9135-contig-7935_pt1 | contig 53158 bp, 69 predicted proteins | sample MGYA00561227_ERZ1370068 | MGnify/ENA primary metagenome ERZ1370068 (study PRJEB38410, sample SAMEA6850437) | metagenome | study: Metagenomic assessment of the ecological functions of the soil: analysis of the soil microbiota associated with the... | reverse complement strand
TTACGTATTGTCTAAACCTCAGGGTCTTTGCATCGGCGCACGCGCCCGGCATCAGCCGGGCGTGCGGTCTTGACTTCTGCTTCACGGACGTGCTGCGCCACGGCGCTGAGGCCCGCCGCGTCAGCATGACGCAATCGCTGTCCTTTGCCCGACCCGGTATCAGCGAGTGGTACAACGACAAAGACGGGATTGATCGCCGCGAGCGCTGCCGCGGCAGGTTTTCCACGCGCGGCAGTCCGGCTCGGGTCGACCGAAAGCTCGGGTGCCGCGAGTTGACCCTGCACCGTGATCGCGCTTCGCAGCGCGAACACGCTCGCCTTTTCGGCCGCGGTACGAGGGTCAGGTTCAGCGTTTCAGTCGCGAGGTCGGCGCTTCCACTGCCGCTGACCTTGACCACGTCGGTCGAGCACCAGCGTCCTTTGCCTGCATGACGCCGTCCTCGACGACGAAGTCGGCAACGCCGCAGCGGATGTCGACGGTTCTCGTCGCCTGACTCCGCTGCGCAGCATCTTCCGGGATGTGCAGCGCAATCTGCTCCATCATCAGGCGCTTGCTGATCCTTCCGCCGTCGACGACGAGGCCCACCTTTGCCATCGGCAGTTCCGAGCATCCGGGCAATGGGAATCTCCGCGGCCCACCAACTCGATTTCAGCCATTGACCTGGCCGACGCCTTTCAGTGCGCGGCACCGTCGGCAGGAGCTTCGCAAGGAGCAGCTTGCGGACGGCAAGCTTCGCATGCGCGCGAATGGGCTCCCTGCTGCCCGTCGAGAGTGATCGTCCTCGCGACCGCGGCCGCCAGCGGCCCCGAAATCCAGCGATCGAGCGTCAGACCGACTTCGCGCATGCGCAGCCGCGTCATGAGGCGCTCGAGCGGCAATGCCTGCGGGCGCAAGATCGTCTGCGCTTTGATCTGCACGTCCGCATCGACGTGGGTCCAGCGATCGCGGTTGAACGGGCGTGCAGGGCAGGTGCGCGTCACCACCCCCATTCGGCTCGGCGGCTTTTCGGCCGCGCAGGCTTGCGGACCCTCCCGCGGCAATGCCGTTCTGCCGACGACCGGCGCGAGGTCGGCGAGATCGAGCGTGGGAAAACGTCATCTCCCCTTTGCCAGCGGCCCGGTCGGCGCGCTCGGTGAAGCCGAGCGAGCCTCCCGTCTGTTCGCTGCGGCCGATGCGCCCTGGTGAACTTCTCGTATCGCCACTCCGGTTTCCATCGTGCGTGAGATACCCGGAGAAGGCGTATGGCCGCGTTCCCTGGCGGAGGGAGCTCCAACACGCTTCGAAAAGCTTCTGGCGAGGCTCGCCCGCGCGCAGCGCGAAAGTCGCGTCGAGCACCCGTTTTTCGAGCACGTCCGCGACGGTGCCTTGCAAGCGCAAAGACGTGGGGCCGATGGTTGCCGCCACCGTCAGCGGGAACGGCGTGCGCGGCGTTCGTTCCGCATTCCGAGCACCGTGCCGCCCGTACCGTTCGCGGCCAGGCGGGAGTCCCAGGTACTTGCCGCTCGCCTCGAGCACGATCCCGGGATCGCCCGCTCCAGTGGGGGTGGGGCCCGCCGCCGGCTGTCGATATTTCGGCGACGATCGAGGTATCGGCGGTCGGGTTCGTCGTAGCGCACACGGCCCTCGCCCGGAGCCGCAACCAGCACGGCCGACTGCGGCGCGAGCGCCTCCATCCCGTTGCTCCCGGTCCAGGAGCTTCAGTTCTTGCGACCACCGTCGGCACCAACTTCGAAAGAATACGACGGCGCGTTCGAGCCTCGACCTCGGTCAGGAACACCGTCCCCGCGAAAAAGGCAGCGGAAGGTCGACCGGATACGAATGCGGCGGGCGCTTCAGATCATCAGCTTTCTCTCGCGCCCATGCCGGATTGGCGAACGCAACGTCGAAGGCGTGCAGGCGGACCTGCGGCCAGTCGAGCGTCCAGGCGAGATCGCCGTTGATCGCGAGCTCGCGGCCGGTCTTCTCCGTGACGATGCTTGAAAGCGTCCCGCGGAAGTGGTTGGCGTCGACAAGCGCGACGACGCTGCGGGAATCAGCAGCACGAGTGCAACGGCGGCCCAGCCGATCCACTTCGCCGCACGTGACATTGTCGAACCTGGGCTGACCGCGTCAGGAATTCTCGATCGCGCGATACGCAGGTGGCAGCCTGTTCTGATAGCGAACGGCTCTACGATCGGCGAATTGGTGCCCAATAGTGGCGTCTTTCAAAGCCACCGGAGAATCTGCGATGACGGGACCCGAGAGATGTGGCTCGCTACGAAGGCGATGTACGGATAGCCAATTACTTCGGCGCGGGGTTTGGGCCCGCGTATGCCGGACCGCGACCGGGAAGAGAGCCGCCCGACGAACCGACACCGGGAGATCACGGCCCGGATCCCGACGAGCCCCTCGACAAGAACGAGTCGGTCGACGAGTGGTGGTGACGGGTACCGGCGAGGACGGCGGAGTACTCGCTCGACTGCGATGGTGCGCGCGACCGCGAGCCTCACGATCCTGGCGCTCGCGTTGGCGGGCGTTGCGCTCTTCGCGATGGGTGCAGGCTCCATCGAAGCCGCGCGCGTGACTCGTCGCAGTTCGATCGCGTCACTCTCGATGCCGCAAGGGCACAGGCAACTGGACTGAAGGGGAGGAGATCTACGTCGCAACCTGCGACACGTGTCACGGTGCCGGGGCCAGGGGCGCCCTCCTTCAAGACCGTGCCGCTCGAGAATGCGACAGGCACCGGCGAGGCCGCGCAAGCCCAACCGCTGCGGCGCTCGCCAATGCGATTGCCGACGCGACAGGGGTGAGATTGCGCGGGTTCTCCTTCCCGCGACGACGAGTCAAGACCGCGATCGGCGTTTAATCCGTGCCCTGGCGCACCGACCGCGGCGCGTCGCGGTGCCGACAATGATGTGCCGTCGACGACAACGATGGCGCGAACAGGAGACACTCATGCAGAAGTGCGAAGGCTGCGGCAACGAATACGACAAGTCGTTCCAGGTGGTGATGGGAGGCAAGGCGCACGTTTTCGACAGCTTCGGAATGCGCGATCCATGCGCTCGCGCCGTCGTGCGAGCACTGCGGCGTGAAGATCGTCGGCCATGGGCTCGAAAAGGACGGCCGGATGTTCTGCTGCGATCACTGCGCCGAGGGTGAAGGGGGTGAGCGGGCTGCGCGACCGCGTCTGAGGCGGCACTGCCCACGGCGTAAGCTGCACTTTGGTTCCGCACTTCGGTTCCCGCACTCGCCTCAGACGACAACCTCGGCGATGAGCGGCAGATGGTCGGATGCGACCCGCGCCAGCGGGCTCGCGTGGCAATGCAACCGGCGCAGGCAGCCCGCCGGCGAGATCCAGATCCGGTCGAGCGCGAACACCGGACGCCGCGCTGGAAACGTCGGCGGCGCCGCCGGCTTCTCGCGAAAATGCGCATGCAGCCAGCGCAACGGACGACCCCACAAGTACCATTCGTTCAGATCGCCCATGAGGATCGTGGGCTGCGGGCCTTCGACCTCGACCGCGGCGAGCAGCCGCTTCACCTGCTCGCGCCGTTCTCCGGGACGCAAGCCCAGATGCGTCGCCAGGACGCGCAACGGACCGCGTGCGCCGACGTCGATCCGGACATCGAGCGCGCCACGCGGCTCATAGCCGTCGACCGTCAGATCGACGTGAGCCACGCTGGTCGAACGCATGGCGCGAGAGCACGGCATTGCCGAATTCGGTCCCGCGTCGCTGGAACAGCGGTCCCGCGGCGACGTGATAGCCGGTCGCGTGCTCCAGGTCGGCGAGAAAGTCGTCGTGCGTGCCTGCAACGGCACTTCCTGCAGCGCCACCAGGTCCGCGTCGAGCTCGGACAACACGTCGACGATCCGCGTCGGCGCGTAGCGGCCGTCGGCGCCCACCGCGCCATGGATGTTCCATGTGCGCGACGCGCAGCGCTCGTCCCGGTTGCCGCCGGCGATCCGGCCGTCCGGAGCGTGGCCGGATTCAGCTGCCATGCACTCGCGGCGCAGGTTCGCGTCTCGCTTCGGCGCGCGCGCGCAGCTTTCGCGTAATGGTCCAGACGAGAGCGATGAGCGCAGCGCGCCGCGGCGGCGACCAGCGCGAACGTGCCGGTACCGGGCTCTCGAATCGCGGCGGCAACCCGATCGACGAAGATCGATGCCGCCGTGACGCCGGGCACGAGACCGATGACCGTGCCGAGCAGGAAGTCGCGCCAGCGGATGTGCGACGCGCCAGCGACGATATTGACGATCGAGAACGGCCCGACCGGCACCACGCGCACGAATATGATCGCGAGGAGGCCCGCGCTCGCCGAGCCGTCGCGACAGGTCGTTCAGCCGTCGTCCGGCGAGCCTGCGCACTGTCTGCCTGCTCAGGTGACGACCGATGGCGAACGTCATCGCGCCGCTCATCGTGGCGCCGATCAGCGCGTAGACGCGCGCCCAGGAGCGGGCCCGAAGACGATCGGCGGTAACGCCCACCAGCACCATCACCGGGAAGAGCACCAGTCCGCCGCCCACGAAGGCCAGCACGGCGTACAGCGGCGCCAGCGGATCCTCGCGCAGCGACGTGCCGAGCTCGATCAGCCGGGCGGGCTCGAGCCACGCCTGCAGCGGCGTGTAGCGCCATGCGACGGCCGCTGCCGTCAGCGCGACGACTACGAGCGCGACGCCGATCAGCCGGCCGCGGACACTGCCGCGCGCTTCCTCGCGCGGCACGAGATCGGCGACGATGGTGTCCGGGTCGATGGGCCGCTCCGGGATCGAGCACCTGCTGGTCCGGCACCAGCGCGTCGAGATTGGGATCGAGCTCCGGCTCGATCACCTTCAGGCATCGCCTGCCCTCGCGGCTGAGCGCCGCGATGCCCTGGTGCAGGCTGCGCGCGCGCCGCGTGGCCTCGGCGACTTCCGCCGGCGAGCGGTCGAGATGCTCGGCGAGCAGCCGATCGCGCAAGGCCGGCAATCGCGCGTTCGACACGCGGATCGCCGCGCGCCTCGAGCGCGAGGTTGCATTCCGTGTCGGTGCCCATCGAGCGATCGGCGAGATTGGCCGAGCCGATCATCAGCAGCTCGTCGTCGACGATGAGCACCTTGCTGTGGATGTTGAGACAGTCGTCCCTGCCGTCGAGCCAGGGCAGCGTCGGGTAGTAGAGGCGATAGCGGCCGTTGCGGTCGGCCGCGCGCAACAGCCGATGATTGCGGCCGCGCAACACGCCCATCGTCGAAATCTCCAGCCAGCCGCTTTGCGTGTAGGGCGAAATCACCGCGATCTCCGGCGCGTCGTCCTCGCGCAATCGCTGCGCGAACGCGTCGCTGACCAGCCGCGAAGTGAAATACTGGTTCTCGGCGAAGATCCGCCGCCGCGCACCGGCGATCGCATCGAGATGCAGCTGCCGGATTTCGCCGACGGCGGGATAGCCGTTGAACGCCGGCTCGGTGCGCGCGATCGCGACGTCGATGTCGGTCAATGCGGGTTCGACGCCCGCTGGCCATGCATCGGATGCCGGCGTGGCGGCCGCGCGTCGCGGCGGACGGCGCCGTGGCGCGCCGCCAACGCTCGCGCGCGAGCTCACCGAGCGCGCGAGCGCAGTCGCCGTCGACGGCGATGCCGACGTCGTGGAACGGCGGGTACGGTTCGCCCACGGTGATTGACGCGGCGCGGGTCGTCCTTCTCGTGGCGCGCAGGTATCCCAGCGCACCGTCGTCAGATCGTAACCGCTGACGAAGGCGACCGCGTCGTCGACGACGACGATCTTCTGATGATGCGATGCGCCGGCCGGATGCTGATCGTCGAGACGAAACGACAGCCGCCGGTGCGTGCGCCAGTCGAGCTTGAAGATCGGCAGCCACTCCCGCTCCAGCGCGTAGAGCATCGCGAAATCCCACGAGAGCACGTAGCCGCGCAGACCGCGCCGCGCGCCGACGATCGCGTTCAGGAAATCGCCGAGCGGTTCCGGAAGCCCGTCGTTCGCGCCGCCGGGAGTGAGGCGCATCTGGCTGTCGATGTCCCAGCCGAGGATGAAGAACGAGCGCCGGGCTTTCGCGAGCGCCGCGCGCACGGCTCCGAAGTACTCCTCGCCGTCGACGAGAAAGGCGACTCGCGTGCGCGCGTTCGATCCGCCAGCAATTGCGGCCGGGGCGAAGATCGACGCAGCTTCCCGTACGGTGTGCTCGACGGGTCCGCCTCCGGCGTACTCGCCGGATTCACGGGCGGCGGCGATGCACCCTGAAGGAAAACCCGACGGTGGACAGAGCGATTCCCTCGCCCGGCAGGGGCGCTTCAGGAGTTTGCTCGCTACCGGGACGGATGTCTGTCAGCGCAATCCGACATTGCCGGGACCGGGTCGGTTCGTTCCAGGGCGCTCGCCCCGCTGGGTGATCGTGACGTCGGAAAAGGGTCGAGGCGCTTCTGCGCGTGGCGAGCGGCGCGATCCTCAGTCCCCGCCATTCGCATCAGGATCAGGAGCACGAACAACCCAATAGCCCAGCCGATCAGGCCCAGCAATATCAGGAAAGGTCCATACAAGATAAAGAAGCAGTCCGGCGGCGTGGAATTCCAGCCGTGCGGTGCCGAACAACGCACCACGCCTCCGGACTGCGAAAAGGAGCACACGAACTTCGTGCGAATCCGCTATGCTAGGTCAGATGGCATGTTGAATCCGCTGAATATTTCGCAAGTGTGATATGCACGATGCTCAACCTTCGCGCCATTGATCTCAACCTCCTGCCCGTGTTCGAGGCCGCCTACGAGGAGCGCAGCCTGTCGCGGGCGGCGCAGCGGCTCGCCATGACCCAGCCGGCCGTGAGCCATGCGATGACGCGGCTGCGGTCGACGTTCGAGGACGAGCTCTTCGTCCGGCAGGCCCAAGGTCATCCGACGCCGGTCGCGCACCTGATCTGGCAAGTTGCGCGACGCGCTCGGCGCCGTGCGCGATTCGGTCACCGAAACGCGGGACTTCGATCCGCAGACCTCCCGGCGGCACTTCTTCGTCGCCGTCTCGCACCCGCTGGGCCCGACGATCGCGGTGCGCCTCTCCGAACGGCTCGCCCAGGCCGCGCCGAAGGTCGAAATCGCCTTTTCCACCCGAACCCGGCCGATCGAGATCGAGCGGGCGATGCTCGAAGGTCGCTTCGACGCCGCCATCGATTGGCTGGTGCCCAGTCGCGGACGCTTTCGCAACCTCACGCTCTTCGAGGACTCGCTCGTGCCGATGGCGCGCAGCGGTCACCCGGCGCTGCGGCGGACGCATTCGATTGCGGAGTTGAAAAAAGGCTCGTTCGTAGGGCTGCGCCCGCGCATCGCGGGGACGAGCATCCCGTGGCCGGCATCCAGGATTGGCGACGCCTGAGCTCCACTACGCCCTCATGGTGTCGGAGGCTCTCCGGAGTCTTCATGGTCGCGAGTCAATCGGACTCTGTTCGGCCTCATCCCCACCAGCATGACGAAATTCGCGCAGGACACGTTCGCGTTGCGACCGATGCGGGTCGGGCCGAAAGCCACGGTGCCGATCAAGCTCGTGTGGCATGCATCGCGCGGATACCGACGCGGCGCACGCCTTCCTGCGAAAGCAAGTGGAGCTTGCGTCGAACGACATCGTCCCCCGAAAAATACGGTAGCGGTTCAGGGCGACCTGCGCCGCAGTCGGCGCCCCGGTGGAGTTCCGGCTATGGCCGGGATGCTGGACGGAACTGCCAATAGACGGCATCGACAGACTTGCCGTGCGCATCGCGCAGATGTGCCGCGAGCGCCTCGCCCAGCGCGAACGAGTCGGCGACTTCCCTCCCGGCACGGACGAACACGACGGCTCGGTCCACGTCGAGAACGAGCGATCGCACGTTCCCTGCGACGCCGCGCCCGCCGAGCCAGCGCGTTGCCGCGGCGTCGGAGGTCCGGGTCGGAGGTGTCGATCAGGAGCTTGCGGTTGATGGCCGCGAGCGCGAGCGCCATCGCGCCCAGCAACACGCCGACGACGATGGCGACGAACGCATCGAACTCCGCGTGCGGCCCGATCGCGTACGACACGCCGGCGACGAGCAAGGTGAGCAGGATGCCGAGCAGCGCCACGGCATCCTCGAGGAGCAACACGCGAGGACCGTGACGTTCTGGCGGTTCTTGCGCGCGCCCTCGACGCCGCCGATCTCCTTCAACGCGACGCGGAAGGTCCATGCCTCCAGCGCGAGCGAGAACAGGAGGAGGCCCATCACGAGCGGCGTGAAAGGCTCGACCGGCTCGTGCTGGAGAAGCGCGACGACGCCGTGATACACGTTGATCGCGCAGCCGATGAAGAAAACGCTTACCGCGGAAACCAGCGCCCAGAAGAACTTCTCCTGGCCTCGCCCGAACGGATGCAGCGCATCGGGGCCGGCCCTTCCGCGCACCTCGCCCACCTTGAGCAGGATCTGGTTGCCGACGTCCGCGAGCGAGTGAACCGTCTCCGCGAAGAGCGTAGGCGATCCGGTGACGAGGAAGCCGAAGCCTTTGGCCGCGGCGATCACCGAATTGGTCGCGATCGAAAGTGTGACGGACGCCGACATGCGCCATTCTGGGTCAGCGGCGCGCCAGAGTCACGAATCCGGGCGTTGCGGAGCTTCCTGCGCGCGCCGATCCGCGTGCGCAGATGCGCGACGAGCCCGCGCGTGGAACCATCGGTGTCGGGCGGCAAGGCGAGCGCCATCGGACGAGCGCCGCGACGATGGGCCCCGCGAGCGTCTTGCCGTATTCGACGCCGAATTCGTCGAAGGGGTTGATGCCGTAGAGCATCGCCTCGACGAACGTCCGATGCTCGTAGAGCGCAAGGAGCTGGCCCAGCCGATAGGCGCAAAGCTCGGGCATCAGCAGCATCGTCGACGCGCGGTTGCCCGGGCACACGCGGCGCGGCGACCGCCGCATCGAGCTCCATCCCTCGGCGCCCAGCGCAGCGAGCTCGGCCCGGATGTCGTCCGCGCGGCGGCCCGACCAGTCAACGCCTGCGCCTGGGCCAGAGCGCGCTCGCCGACGAGCAGCGTCTGCTGGTCGCGCGAGCGGGTGCGTGGCGCCGACCGGCACGATGAACTCGACCGGCGCTTCGCGCGGACCCTGATGCAGCCACTGGAAGAACGCATGCTGGGCTGTTGGTCCCGACTTCGCCCCACAGCGCGGGCGAACGGGCTCGGTCAGCGACGGCTGCCGTCGCGCGCAACGCGCTTGCCGTGGCTTTCCAGCACCAGTTGCTGCAGATAGGCGGGCAGGCGGAACAAGCGCTTGCGCATACGGAACGACGACGCGCTCGACGTGCCTCAAGTGCGCCGCGTTCCACCAGCCCATGAGCCCGAGCAGCACCGGCAGGTTGCGCTCGAGCGGCGTCTCGCGGAAATGCGCGTCGACGCTCGCCGCGCCGGCCAGCGAGCTTCTCGATAGCGCTCCCAGCCGATCTTGAGCGCGATCGGCAGCCCGGCAGGCGACCAGAGGGAGTAGCGTCCGCCGACCCAGTCCCATATCGGGAGGATGTCCGCGGACGCCACGCCGAACGCCCTCGCGGCCGGCGCGTTGCCGGTGACCGCGATGAAATGCGAGTTCACGTCGACGCCCTTGCCCAGCGCCGCCAGCAGCCAGGCTCTTGGCGCTGGCGGCGTTGGCGAGCGTCTCCTGCGTGGTGAACGATTTCGACGTGATGACGAACAACGTCGTCGCCGGATCGAGCGGCGCCAGCGCGCGCGTGAGGTGCTCGGGATCGACGTTGGCGACGAACGAGACGTCGACGCCCTGCGTCTGCGGGCCGGTGCTCCCGCGCGTGCGCGGCGGCTGCGCCAGCGCCGAGCAGACGAGAAACGCGCCGAGATCGGACCCGCCGATGCCGAGATTGACGACGGCGCGGATGGGCCGTCCCGTCGCGCCGACGCGCAGGCCGCCGCGGATCTGTGCGGACGAGCGTCCGCATTCGCGATTGCGCCGCGCGGATGTCGGGAATGATGTCGCGGCCGTCGACGACGAGAGCGGCGCATCGCCCGCCTGCCGCAGCGCCGTGTGCAGCGCGCGGCTTGCGCTCCGACTGGTTGACCTTCTCTCCGGCGAAGAGCGCCGCGGATCCATCCCGGGAGCCCGGCCGCGTCGGCGTGCGCGACGAGCAGGCGGCAGGGTATCGGTCGCCGAGCCGCTCCTTCGACAGGTCGACGAGCCAGCCATCCCACTCGAACGACAGCGCGCTCGAACCGCTCGGGGTCGCGCGCGAAGAGCTCCGCGAGCGTCGTGCCGGCGAGCGCGCGCCGGTGCTCGGGCGAGATCGGCAGGGGCGGACGGCGGTCATCGATCGGCTGTCGCGAGGGCGCGTCGAGCGAAGCGTCGGCCGGGCCATCGTTCACCGGAGCATAGTGCCGATCGCGCCGGCATTTCAATGCCTGCCGCGGCGAGACCGGACGCGAGTTGAGCAAATAGGAATCATTCGCATTCGTATTGACATCGACGGACGGCGCGCGCCAGAATCGAGCCTCTCGTCATCACGAGGCCTCAGGTTCCTCCATGAGTCGCTCCCGACCCCAGTCCGCTTGCCGCTGCTCCGCTCGCCGTCGACGCTCGCGGTGGCGCTCGCCGCATCGCCGATCGCGCCGGCGCGCGCCGCCGAAGAGCCGGTCCTCAACCTCTATTCGGCACGCCACTACCAGACCGACGAGGCGCTCTACGACAACTTCACCAAGGCCACCGGCATCAAGATCAACCGCATCGAAGCCGGCGACGAGCAGCTGCTCGAGCGGATCAAGAGCGAAGGCGCGAACAGCCCCGCCGACGTCCTGATGATCGTCGACGCGGCGCGGCTGTGGTCAGGCGCAGCAGCAGGGCCTGTTCCAGCCGGTCAAGTCGGCGGCGCTCGACGAGCGCATCCCGGCGACGATGCGCGATCCGGACGGCAACTGGTACGGCTTCTCGAGCCGCGCCCGCGTCATCGTCTACAACAAGGCGCATGGTGAAGCGCGGCAGACGTCGCCGACGTACGAGTCGCTCGCCGATCCGAAGAACAAGGGCAAGATCTGCACGCGCTCGGGCAGCCATCCGTACAACCTGTCGCTGATCGGCTGCGCTGATCGCGCACAACGGCGAAGCGAAGACCGAGGAATGGGCGAAGGCGTGGTCGCCAACATGGCGCGCACGCCGCGCGGCGGCGACACCGACCAGATCAAGGGCGTGGCCGCGGGCGAATGCGCGATCGCGCTGTCGAACACGTACTACTACGTGCGCCTGCTGCGCTCGACCAAGCCGGAGGAAAGCGAGATCGGCGCGAAGACCGGCGTCGTCTGGCCCGACCAGGCGAGCTACGGCACGCACGTCAACATCTCCGGCGCCGGCGTGCTGAAGAACGCGCCGCACCGCGAGAACGCGATCAAGTTCCTCGAGTATCTCGCGAGCGACGCGGCGCAGGCGCTACTTCGCCAACGGCAACAACGAGTGGCCGGCGGTGCAAGGGCGCGGTGGCGAAGAATCCCGAGCTCGAATCGCTCGGCACGTTCAAGGCCGATCCGTTGCCGATCGCCACGCTGGGCAAGAACACGCCCGCGGCGCAGAAGCTCGCTCGACCGCGCCGGCTGGAAGTAACGGCACGGCGCCCACCGTCAGCGTCGCGCGCGCCGGCGAGCGCCGCGAACCGGCGCCGGATCGCGGTGGCGACGTGCCGCCCGCGGCGATGCCGCGCCGCACGGCGCGCGCGAGAATCAGGAGCGGCAGCACGCCGACCGCGACGATCGCGAGCGACGGCAGCGCGGCCTCGGCGAGCCGCTCGTCCTGCGCCAGCGTGTAGGTCCGCGTGGCGCAGCGTGTCGAAATTGAACGGCCGCAGCACGAGCGTCGCCGGCAGCTCCTTCATCACGTCGACGAAAACGAGCAGCGCGGCCGCGGCGGCGCGTGCGCGCGAGCAGCGGCGCGTGCACGCGCAGCAGCGTGCCCGCCGGTGCCCGCGCCGAGACCGCGCGCGGCGGCATCCATGCTGGGCGTGATGCGCGCGAACGCCGGGCTCGATGCCGTTCCACGCGACGGCGAAGTAGCGGACGAGGTACGCGTAGATCGAGCGCGACGATCGTGCCGGTCAGCAGCAGGCCCGGTGCGCACGCCGAACTCGCGCTGCGCATGAACGCCGCGAGCCACGCGTCGACCGCGCCCATGCGGCAACAGCACGCCGACGGCGAGCACCGTGCCCGGCACCGCGTAGCCCAAGCGCGAGCAGGCGGCTCGTCCCATGCGTGAGCGCGCCCGGCGCGAGCCGCACCGCATAGGCGACCAGCGATCGCGAACACGACCGCGAGCGCGGCGGTCATGCCGGCGACGCGGAAGCTGTTCCAGGCCAGTTCGCCGAAGCGCGCGGCGCCGGGCAGTCCGGGCTCCGACAGCGCGAGGCCGGCGCAGCAGCAACACGGGCAGCGACGAAGCCGATCACGATGGGCAGCGCGCAGATCGAGCGTGGCGAGCAGCGCCGCGCCAGCCCGTGAGCCGCGGGCTGCGCCGGCGGCTTCGGGCTGCGCATCCGGTTGACGCTCGCCGTGCGCGCCGCGCCGCGCGACCAGCGCTCCAGCAGCACGGCGGCGACGACGAAGGCGAGCAGCGCCGCGGCGAGCTGCGCGGCGGCGACCTGGTCGCCGAGCGAGAACCACGCGCGGTAGATGCCGGTCGTGAACGTGTCGACGGCGAAATAGGCGACGGTGCCGTAGTCGGCGAGCGTCTCCATCAGCGCCAGCGCGATGCCGCCGGCGATCGCCGGGCGCGCGAGCGGCAGGTCGATGCGCCAGAACGCCCGCCGCGCGTCGAGTCCCAGCGTCCGCGCGGCCTCGATCGAGCGACGCGCGGACGCTCGAGAAACGCCGTGCGCGCGAGCAGGTAGACGTACGGATAGAGCACGGCGATGAACATCGCCGCGGCGCCGCCGAGCGAGCGCACGTCGGGAAACCAGTAGTCGCCGTTCGACCAGCCGAACGCTCCGCCGCAACGCGCTCTGCACGGGTCCCGCGTAGTCGAGCCAGTCGGTGTACGCATAGGCCATCACGTACGACGGCATCGCGAGCGGCAGCAGCAGCGCCCATTCGAAGAAGCGCGCGCCGGGAAAGCGCCGGTTGGTGACGAGCCATGCGGTGACGCGTTCCGCCGAACGCGACGCCGGCGCCGACCAGCGACGACGAGCGCGACGCGTGTTGGCGATGAATCCCGGCAACACCGTTGCCGCGAGGTGCGCCCAGACGCTCCATGTCCCGGAGCGAGTCCGAGGCCGAGCACCGCGATCACGGGCAGCGCGGCGAGCGCCGCCAGCACCACCGCGACCGCAGGACCAGCGCCGACCGGCTACGCATCGCCCGGCGCAAACCGCGCGAGACGAGTCCACACCTGTCGCCGGGAGGCGAAATCCGCTCGATGCAACATGCGCCGATTATAGTCGGGGCATTACCGCGCTCTCAGCGCGGTCGAGCGGGTCGCGACGGTTATAATCGTCGCGTCCCCATGCGTATCCTGCTTTCCAACGACGACGGCTACTTCGCTCCGGGCCTCGAGCAGCTCGCCGCGGCGCTCGCGCCGCGCGCCGAGGTCACCGTCGTCGCGCCCGAGGCGCGATCGCAGCGGCGCGTCGAACTCGCTGACGCTCGATCGGCCGCTGATCGTGCGCCGCGCGCCGAACGGCTTCCTGTTCGTCAACGGCACGCCGACCGACTGCGTTCATCTGGCGGTGACCGGCCTGCTCGATCGATCTGCCGGACCTCGTGATCTCCGGCATCAACCGCGGCGCCAACATGGGCGACGACACGATCTACTCCGGCACCGTCGCCGCGGCGACCGAAGGCTTTCTGCTCGGCATTCCGTCGATCGCGATCTCGCTCGCGTCGAAGGAGGCCGCGCATTTCGAAACGGCGGCCGCGGTGGCGCTCGAGCTCCTCGACTGCCACGAGCGCAGCGCGCTCGGTGCGCGTCTGCTCAACGTCAACGTGCCCGACATGCCGCGCGCGATGCTCAAGGGATACCGCATCACGCGGCTCGGGCCGCCGCCACAAGGCCGAGAACGTCGTCAAGACGACGAATCCGCGCGGCGAGACCGTCTACTGGGTCGGCGCCGCCGGCGCCGCCGCCGACGCCGGCGAAGGCACCGACTTCCACGCGGTCGAGCAGGGCTATCGCGTCGGTGACGCCGCTGCAGATCGACCTCACGAACCACGACGCAGATGCCAGCGGGTCGGCGCGTGGCTCGCACGCATGATCTGACGAGATCGAAGGGGAGCGCGATGGGGACGCTCGGGGAGAAGATGTCGGGAATCGGCATGACGTCCACGCGCACGCGCAACCGCATGGTCGAGCGATTGCGCGCGGACGGCATCCGCGACGAGCTCGTGCTGGAGGCGATGAACGCCACGCCGCGGCACATCTTCGTCGACGAGGCGCTCGCGACGCGCGCGCTACGAGGACACGCCGCTGCCGATCGGCAGCGGGCAGACGATCTCGCAGCCGTGGGTCGTCGCGCGGATGACCGAGCTTGCGCGCGCCGGGCGCACGCTCGAGCGCGTGCTCGAGATCGGCACCGGGTGCGGCTACCAGACGGCGGTGCTCGCGCGGATCGCGGGCGAGGTGTACACGGTCGAGCGCATCGGCGCGCTCGTGGCGAAGGCGCGGCGCAACCTGCAGTCGCTCAAGCTCAAGAACGTGCGGCTGATGCACGGCGACGGCATGGCGGACCTGGGCGAGGATCTCGCGGTCGACGCGATCGTCGTCACCGCCGGCACGACGCACGTGCCGGACGTCGCTGCTCAAGTACCTGAAGCCGGGCGGCCGGATGGTGCTGCCGCTCGCGCAGCACGGCGCGAGCGGCGACGGCGTGCAGCGGCTCACGGTCATCGAAGTCGACGCCCGACGGCCGCCGGGAGCAGACGTTCGATGCGGTAAGATTTGTGCCGTTGTTGCCGGGACTCGCCTGAACGTTCTCACCGATGCCGCTCAGAATCGCGTCTTCGCATGACAGTCGTTCGCGCGGCGGCGTCGCAGGCTCGGCTGCGGCCGTTGCACGCTGATCCTGCTTCGTCGCGGCATGCGCGACCCGGCAGCCGGCGCCCGGTCGAGGACCGCACGCCGCGTCCGCCGCCGCCGCCCGTCGTCGCCGCGCCGCCGGCACCGCTGCGACGGACGCGCGAGCTGCGCCCGAGCCGGATTGGCGGCCCGGACCTACACGGTGAAGCGCGGCGACACGCTGCATGCAGATCGCGCTCGACCACGGTCTCGACTATCGCGAGCTCGCGGCCTGGAACAACATCGAGAACGTCAACGTGATCCGCGTCGGTCAGGTGCTGCGCCTGTCGTCGCCGACCGAGGCGACCCGCCGCTCGGCCGCCGGGTGCAGACGGCGCCCTGCGCACGGTGCCGCCGCTGGGCACGCCGAAGCCGCGCGCGCGCGTGCCGCCTTCGCAGCACGCCCGGCTGCCGTCGCGCCGGTCCCGTTGCTGGCGCGCGCAACACCGAGACCTACAAGACGCAGCCCAAGGCGATCAAGGAGCCGTACTCCGAGCAGGCGTTGCGCGAAGTCCAGCGCGGTCGCATGCCGCGCTCCGCGCCGGCGACGCCGCAAGCCGGCCGCCGCGGTGCCGCGCTCTCGGTCCCGAGCGCGCCGAGACCGCCGCCGGTCGTCGCGCGCGTCGATCCCAAGCCCGCGCCCGAGCCCGCGGACGGCGACGAGAAGGTCGACTGGGTGTGGCCCGCCAAAGGCAAGATCGTCACCGGATTCTCGGAAGCGGCGAGCCTCAAGGGCATCGACATCGCCGGCGCGTCCGGGCAGCCGGTGGCGGCGAGCGCCGGCGGCAAGGTCGTCTACGCGGGCACGGGCCTTCGCGGCTACGGCAAGCTCATCATCATCAAGCACAACGGCACGTATCCTGTCCGCGTATGCGCACAACAAGGAAATCCTGGTGAAGGAAGGCCAGCAGGTCACGCGGGGCCAGAAGATCGCCGAGATGGGCAACACCGACGCCGATCAGGTGAAGCTGCACTTCGAGATTCGCCGGCAAGGCAAGCCGGTCGATCCGCTTCGCTATCTTCCGCCCGCATGAGCGCCGTGACGCGGCGCGCAGGCGCGCTGGGGGACGACGCCGAGCTCGATCTGCCCGGCGTTCGCGCCCGCCGAGGACGCGTCCGCCGCACATGCGCGACGGAGCCGCCGCCGACGACGAGCCGTCGCACGGCGCGTCCGGAGCCGGATCGCTGGACGCAGGAGCTGCCGCTGCCCGAGCCGGCCGCCGGCCTCGGCGCGGACATCGTCAACGATGTCACGCAGATCTATCTCAACGAGATCGGGCAGCACGTGCTCCTGTCGGCGCAGGAGGAGCTCGCGCTCGCCCGGGCGATGGCCGGCGGCGACTTCGCGGCGCGGCAGCGGCTGATCGAGCACAACCTGCGGCTCGTCGTCAGCATCGCGAAGCACTACACCAACCGCGGGCTCGCGCTGCCCGACCTGATCGAGGAAGGCAACCTCGGCCTCATCCACGCGCTCAACAAGTTCGACCCCGAGCGCGGCTTCCGCTTCACGACCTACGCGACGTGGTGGATCCGCCAGGCGGTCGAGCGCGCGATCATGAATCAGTCGCGGACCGATCCGGCTGCCGGCGCACGTGGTCAAGGAGCTCAACGTGGTGCTGCGCGCGCTGCGCCACCTCGAGATGCACGGCCAGCCGGACGGCCGCGACGTCGCGCTCGAGGACGTCGCGCATCTGCTCGACAAGCCGGTCGAGCAGGTGCGCAAGGTGCTGGGCTACAACGAGCGCACGACCTCGCTCGACGCGCCGCTCGATCGCGACGGCGGCGTGTCGATCGGCGACAGCCTCGCCGACGAAGGCGCGCTCTCGCCCGAGCTCGTGCTGCACAACAGCGAGATCGAGGCGTGGGTGCGGCTGTGGCTCGCCGGAGCTCAACGAGCGCCAGCGCATCGGTGATCGAGCGGCGCTACGGGCTCAACGATCGCGACGTGGCGACGCTCGAGGAGCTCGCGCGCGAGATCGGCGTCACGCGCGAGCGCGTGCGGCAGATCCAGGCGGAGGCGCTCGAGAAGCTGCGGCACGCGCCTGAAGCGCCGCGGGCTCGATCGCGACGCGCTGCTCTGAGCGCCGCAGCTGCGCGCCGCGGACGTACGCGGCAGCTCGGCCGGCGCGCGGCGCAACGTGGCGGCCGCGGGCAGGATGCGCACCGCGCGGCGCAGGCGCCAGAGCGCGGACGCGCGCTCGAGCGTCGTGTCGGCGTGCGCCGCGACCGGCCCGTAGCGCAGCTCCGCGTACGAGTTGCCGATGATGCCGAACGCCTTCGCGAACTGCGGCCAGCGCGCGCGCCGCGCGCGCGGCATAGGCGAGCGGCCCTTCGTACGCGGCGCGCGGCAGCCCGGCGCGAGCGAGGCGCGCGCAGACGCGATCCCAGAGCGCGCGCGCGCGGTCCTGCCGGCGGCGGCGCCACGCGAGCCAGCCGAGCAACCCGCCGATCCAGGCCGCCGCCATCGCCGCGACGATCGCGCGTGATCTGCCACGGCGCGAGAACGTTGAGCTTCCATTCGCGCCACAACGCGCGCTGCCGGTCGAAGTTGAATCCGATCACGTTGCGGCGCCAGTCGTGATTGATCGCATCCCAGGACAGCTGCAGCGACTTCAGGAACGCTGTCGTCGAGGCGCGCGAGCAGCGGAATGGGCTCGCTCGCGGGCAGCGAGCCGCCGAGGCCGAGCTGGATGCGCGACGGCGCGACGGCGGCGGTCGGGTCGAGGCGGCGCCATTGTCCGCCGATCAGCGCCTCGGCCCAGGCGTGCGCGTCCGACTGGCGCACGATCATGTAGTCGCCGCTCGGATTGATCGTGCCGCCCTGGTAGCCGGTGACCACGCGCGCCGGAATGCCCGCGGCGCGCAGCATCACGACGAACGCGCTCGCATAGTGCTCGCAGAAGCCGCGGCGCGTGCCGAACAGGAACTCGTCCACCGGATTGGCGCCGAGCAGCGGCGGCGCCAGCGTGTAGAAGAACGGCTCGCGGTGGAACCAGTCGAGCACGGCGTCGATGTAGGCCGACGTCGTCGGGATGCGTGCCGCGCAGCTCGCGGGCGAACGCGACCGTCTTCGGATTGCTGCGTGCCGTGCTCGGTCGGCAGCTCGAGGTTGTCGCGCATGTCGCGCTCGAGCTCGGCGCCGCGTCCCGCGGGATAGCAGTCGCGCAGCGATCGAGGTCTGCTGATAGCGCAGCGGTTGCGTGACCGGCAGGCGGGACAAGAGCTGCTGGTCGCGCGTGAGCACGGCGTCGACGTCGGTGCGCAGCGCTCCGCATCGTCGTTCGCCGGTCGATCTGCGGCAGGCTGCCCGGCAGGTCGAGCGCGAACAGCCAGGGCTTCCAGTGCGGCTCGAGCGTGACCGTGTAGATGACCGGCGGGCCCGTCCGGCCGCACGAACGATCCCGGCGATGGCGCTGCGTGCGCAGCGTCCATTCGCGGCCGTCGAAGTCGCGACAGCACCGGACCGCGCCAGTAGCGTTGCCAGCGGCGGAGGAACCGGTCCGTCGAAATCGACGCGAAACGCGACGGCATCGGACAGCGACAGCTCGCTGATGATGCCCGGCGCCATGTGATCGGAAAGGCCCGAGTTGCGCCGCATGGTCGGCCGGCACGCCCCACAGCGGACCCGAGACGCGCGGGAAGAGCAGGAACAGCATCGACGGCGAGCGGAATGCCCTGCGCGAACATCTTCGCCGGTGCCGACGAGCGGCGTCCGCCAGCCGCCGCGCATCGCCGCCGAGCGCCGCCGGCCGCGACGAGCGCCTGCAACGTGCCGCCGAGCAGGACGACGGCGGGAATCGCCGCGGCCGCGGCGAGCAGCGACTGGCTGTAGAAGAACGGCGTCACGATCAGCAGGCACGCGAGGCAGACGATCAGCGTGCCGTCGCGGAAGCGCCGCGTTTCGAGATACTTGATGCCGATCAGCGCGAACAGGAACGCGACGCAGGGATCGCGCCCGATGAAATAGCCGAGCGACTGCGCGGATCGCGATCGCGGTGACGAGCGCGAGCAGGCCCAGCACCCACGAGCGGATGATCGCGGGCGGCGTGTCGGGGTGCTTGCGCCGCGCGCGCGATCAGCACGAACCGCAGCGCGACGAGCGACGTGCCGAGGCACGCGATCCACAGCGGCACGAACGCGAGCATGCGGCAGCTGGGTGGCGAGCATCAGCGCGCCGAGCCAGCGGATCTGGCTGATCGACAGCGTGTCGTCGCCGCGGCGGCGTCGGCGCGCGGCGCTGCTTCGTGAAGAAGAGGTGCGACGCCTCATCGGATCGCGGCGCTGCGGCGCTCACCGTGTTGTTCCGGCATCAGCGCGAGCGCCGTCAGCGCGGCCGCGGCGATGGTCGCGTCCCTGTCCGGCCGGCAAGCGCGATGCCCGGCGCGCGCAGCGCGAACGGCCGCGCCGCGCGCTCGGCGGCGAGCACCCATGCCGTCAGCCGCGCGATCTTCGTCTGCGGCGGCAGCGCGGCGGGCAGCGAGTCCCACGCGAGCTCGACGCGTCCGCCGCCGCTGCCGCCCTCGAACTGCTTCGTGTACCAGCCGGCGCCGCGCGCGACCGATTTCCACGCGATGCGCTGCAGCGGATCGCCGGGCTGATAGGCGCGCAGTCCGGCGAGGTCGGCGTCGCGTTCCGCGCGGTCACCGACGCATCGTCCTGGCCGATGTCGCCGGCGGGCAGCGGGGGCGGATCGACCTCCGGCGTCGGGAACGCGATGCCGGCCAGCGGAAAGTGCACGTAGGCCCACGCGTGCCACAGCCCCATCGGAAATTCGGAGGACAGCGTGACGCGTCCCAGCACGATGCGGCCGCGCCGCGGCGTCAGCAGTTCGAGCGCGACCGGCAGCGCCGAATCCGGCAGCGACGTCGACGGTGACCGGCGCTGCAGCCGCGCGCCGTGAGCGTCACCGCGTAGCGCGGCGTGGCCCCGCCCGCGAGCGCGAGCGTGAACGGGCATGACGGCGCCGGCGAAGGTCTCGCCGGCGGCGAGCGGACGCAGCTCGATGCCGGACAGATTGCGGAACGTGTGGACGAGCGCCGTGGCGACGAGTCCCGCCAGCATGAACGTCGCGACGAAGCCGAGCGACAGCGAATAGTTGAGCGACGTGAGCAGCGTCATCGCGAGCGTCGCCAGAAACGCGACGCCGCGCCGCGTGGGCAGGATGTAGATCCGGCGATGCCGGAGGATCACCGGATCGTGATCGGCCGGCGCATGGCGGAAGAGGCGCTGCAGATAGCCGGCGCGCCACGAACCGGCGGGCAGCGCGGCGCCGGCGGCGCGAGGCTGGACGCGGACGTCGAACGGTGGCATCGACGGGATTCCGGAGAATCGGGCGGCGATCCGCCCGCTGCGCGCGGGGACGTGCCGGCGTAGCGCGTTACGGCAGCGCGACGGTGCGCAGCATCGCCTGCGCCTGCAATGCGCCCGCGCGTGCGCCGCCGGCCAGCCGATGACCGGCGACCGACGGGAACACCGCCTGCACGTCCTCGGGCAGCACCATCGGGCGCCCGGACAGGAGCGCCCACGCGCGCGCGGCAGCGAGCAGCAGCAAGTCCCGCGCGCGGCGACAGCCCGCGCCGCGCGCCGGCATCAGCGCCGCCGCCGACGTTGCCGCGCGTGGCGGCGAGCAGCGCCTGCACGTAGTCGAGCAGCGCCGGCGAGACATGCACGGCCGCGGCTTCGCGCTGCCATTCGAGCAGCGTCGGCGGATCGGCGACGGCGGCGAGCGTGGCCATCTGCGCGCGCCGGTCGCCGCTCACGAGGAGCTCGCGCTCGGCGGCGGGATCGGGGTAGCCGATCTCGATCGCCATCAGGAAGCGGTCGAGCTGCGATTCGGGCAGCGGGTACGCGCCGATCTGCTCGACCGGGTTCTGCGTGGCGATGACGAAGAAGGGATCGGGCAGCTTGCCGCGTCTCGCCGTCCTGCGAGACCTGGCGCTCCTCCATCGCTTCCATCAGCGCGCTCTGCGTCTTCGGCGGCGCGCGGTTGATCTCGTCGGCGAGCACGACCGAGTGGAAGATCGGGCCGGGGTGGAACCGGAACGCGCGCGTCTCGGTATCGAAGATCGACACGCCGAGCACGTCGGCCGGCAGGAGGTCGCTCGTGAACTGGACGCGGGCGTACTTGAGGCCGAGCGTGGTCGCGAGCGCCTGCGCGAGCGTCGACTTGCCCACGCCGGGAATGTCTTCGATCAGCAGGTGGCCGCGGGCGAGCAGGCAGGCGAACGCGAGCCGCAGCGGCTCGCGCTTGCCGACGACGATGCGGTCGAGTTGCGCCAGCACGCGCGGCGAGGCGCTCGGCGATCGGGACGTTGGTTTGGCTGAGCGGGCGGACGGTCATGGAGGCGCTTTTCCGTGACAAGAGTGCCGTTACCCGGCACATTAACGTGCAATTCGAGACTGGTCATCCCCGGCGGGCGCGGGCTACACTCCGCCCGTCGGAGCCGTCGGCGCCGTCCGGCGTCCGTCCGCCACCGATCCTCGTCAGCCTCGTCGCTGTACAGGACACAAAGCAAACGCCGTGCCCACCGCCTACATCACCCATCCGTCGTTCCTGCTGCACGACATGGGGCCGTACCACCCCGAGTGTCCCGACCGGCTGCGCGCCATCGGCGACCGGCTGATCGGCTCGGGCCTGGACGGCTATCTCGTCCATCATTCGGCCCCGGCCGCCGACAACGACGCGACTCGCCCTGCGTCCATGGCCGCGCGCTACATCGCGACGATCGAGGCCGAGAGCCCGGAGTCCGGCCTGCATTACCTCGATCCCGACACCGCGATGAACGCGCATTCGCTGACGCGCCGCGCGGCACGCGGCGGGCGCGGTCGTGCTGGCCACCGACCTCGTCGTGGGCGGCGAATGCCGCACCGCGTTCTGCGCCGTCCGCCCGCCCGGCCATCACGCCGAGCGCGACCGCGCGATGGGCTTCTGCCTCTTCAACAACGTCGCGGTCGGCGCGGCGCACGCGCTGCCGGTCCACGGGATCGAGCGCGTGGCGATCGTCGATTTCGACGTCCATCACGGCAACGGCACCGAGGACATCTTTTCCGACGATCCGCGAGTGCTGATGGTCTCGACGTTCCAGCATCCGCTGTATCCCTATTCGGGCGTCGACAATCCGGCCGCCGAACATGGTCAACATCCCGCTTGCCGGCGGGCGCCGGCAGCGAGGAGTTTCGCGCCGCCGTGCGCGAGCACTGGCTGCCGGCGCTCGAGCGCCACCGGCCGCAGCTCATCTTCGTCTCGGCCGGTTTCGACGCGCACCGCGAGGATCCGCTCGCCGGGACTCGAGTTCGCCGATGCGGACTACGCCTGGGTGACGCGCGAGCTCGTCGCGGTCGCCGCGAAGCACGCGCAGGGCCGCATCGTCTCGACGCTGGAGGGCGGCTATGCGCTTTCGGCGCTCGGGCAGGAGCGCCGCGGAGCACATTCGCGAGCTCGTCACCGCGTGATCCGGCAGCACCGCCGCGCCGCCGAGGCCGGCGCAGGTTTCCGAGGAGGAGTGTGGAGCGTCGAAAGTTTCTGGAGTCCTGCGTGGCCGTGTCCGGCACCGCTCGGGCTCTCGGCGCTGCCGGCGTGGGCGCACGCGACGCCGCGGCTCTACGAGCGGGCGCGGCTCGTCGATATCCACGGCGCGCCGCTCAAGGCCCGCGCGCTCGTCGCCGAAACCAACTACATCTTCCACTATCCGTTCGTCGCGACGCCGTGCTTCCTGCTCAATCTCGGGCGGCCCGCGGTGCCGCGAGACGACGCTGCGCCGCGAGGACGGAACGACCTACGCCTGGAAGCGGCGGCGTGGGTCCGGCGCGGGCGATCGTCGCGTTCTCCGCGATCTGCGCGCACAAGCTCGCGTATCCGACGCGCGACGTCTCGTTCATCCGCTACCAGCCGCGGCGCTCGGCGACGTCCGACGCGCAGGTGATCCACTGCTGCGCCGACCATAGCGTCTACGATCCCGCGTCCGGCGCGCGCGTGCTCGCGGGACCGGCGCCGCAGCCGCTCGCCGCGATCCTGCTCGAGCTACGATCCGGCGACGGACGAGCTCTCGGCGCTCGGCACGGTGGGCGCCGAGCAGTTCGACGCGTTCTTCCGGAAGTACGAATTCAAGCTGGCGCTGGAGCACGGCCAGGCGAGGCGCGAAAGCCGGTCGGCGGACACGGCCGTCGTGCGCGAGCTCGCCGCAATACTGCAAGCAGACGATCCAGTGCTGAGCGCCCGCCGGCGATTCCGCGATCGTCGTCGCCGACCTCTCGAAATCGTACGGCCGCGTCGTGGCCGTGAATCGGATCTCGTTCGCCGTGCGGCGCGGCACGACGACGGCGCTGCTCGGCGGCAACGGCGCGGGCAAGACGACGACGCTGTCGATGCTGCTCGGCCTTCTGACGCCGAGCGGCGGGCGCGCCACGGTGCTGGGCGCCGAGATGCCGGCGCGAGCGCCATCGCGTGCTGCCGCGGATGAATTTCACGTCGCCGTACGTCGACCTGCCGAAGCGCCTCACCGTCGGCGAGAACCTCGCGCGTCTTCGCCGATCTCTACGGCGTGCGCCGGCCGCGCGGAGCGCATCGCCGCGGTCGCCGCGGACTGCGATCTCGCCGACCTGCTGCGGCGGCCGTACGGCAGCCTGTCGGCGGGACAGCGCACGCGCGTATCGCTCGCGAAGGCCGTGCTGAACGAGCCCGACGTGCTGCTGCTCGACGAGCCGACCGCCTCGCTCGATCCCGACATCGGCGACCGGATGCGCACGTATCTCGAGCGCTACCAGCACCGCACGGGCTGCACGATGCTGCTCGCGTCGCATCACATGGGCGAGGTCGAGCGGATGTGCGACGACGTGATCATGCTGCGCGCCGGCGAGGTCGTCGACCAGGGCTCGCCGCGGGCGCTGATCGAGCGCTATGGCCGCGAGACGATGGAAGAGGTGTTTCTCGACGTCGCGCGCGGGCGCGCCGACGATGCGCCTTGCCGGCGCTGCGGCCGAGGAGACGCACGGCATGAGCGCGCCGGCCGAAGCATTGCCGATCGCGCCGTATCACCGGCGTCGGCGGCCGCGTCGCGCTGCGGCGGCGTGCGCGCGCGTGCTGCGCCGGCACGCGTACCTGCATCCTCACGTCGCCGACGCGCATCGTGTCGATGATGTACTACCCGACGGTGACGATGATCGTGTGGGCGTTCCTCACGCTCTACCTCGCGCCGACGAACAGCTTCCTCAAGGATGCGCCGGGCTTCTTCATCGGCGCCGTGCTGCTGTGGGACGTGCTCTTCCGCGGCCAGCTCGGCGTGTCGCTGACGTTCATCGAGGAGTTCTATGCGCGCAACCTCGGCAACCTGTTCGTCTCGCCGCTGACGCTGCCGGAGTACATCGCCGGCCAGCTCGCGATCAGCGTGCTCCGCGCGCTGATCGGCGTCGGCGGCGCCTGCGTGTTCGCGTACCTGCTGTTCCGCTTCTCGATCTTCTCGCTCGGCCTTCCGCTGATCGCGTTCTTCGTGAACCTGCTCGTGTTCGGCTGGGCGATCGGCCTCGCGATGTCGGGCATGATCCTGCGCCTCGGGCTCGGCGCGGAGGAGCTCGCGTGGGCGGCGATCTTCATCCTCGCGCCGGTGTCGGGCGTCTACTATCCCGATCGCCGTGCTGCCGTCGTGGCTGCAGCCGGTCGCCCTGGCGATTCCGTCGGCGCACGTGTTCGAGGGCATGCGCGCGCTGCTGCTCGACGGCGTCTTCCGCTGGGACCACTTCCGGGCGGCGGCCGCGCTCAACGTCGTCTACCTCGCGCTCGGCGCGGCGGTTTTCGCGCTGGGCGATGCGCGACGCGCGCAATCGCGGTACGCTCCTGCAGATGGGCGAATAGCCAGTCAACTGGACGTCAGCACGCATGGAAACCCATCGCCGATCGAGTCCACCGAAGCTCGCCGAGCTTGCGCGTGCGCGCCGTCCGCGTGCCGATGGCCGAGCCGCACCAGACGCGCGAGCGGCGCCGTCGCCGAGTCGCCGCTGGTGCTGACGGACGCCGTCTCCGACGACGGCATCGATCGGCCATAGCGTCGTGTTCACGTACACGCCGATGGCGCTCGCAGCCGGTCGCCGAGCTGATCCGCAACTTCGAGGCGCTGGTCAAGGGCGAGCGCGCTCGCGCCGGCGGAGATCGAGCAGAAGCTCGCGCGGCGCTTCCGGCTGCTCGGCACGCAGGGCCTGGTCGGCATCGCGCTCGCGGCGATCGACATGGCGCTGTGGGACGCGCTCGCGCGCAGTCACGGCACGTCGCTCGTGCGCCTGCTGGGCGGCGTCGAGCAAGCCGGTTCCGGCGTATGGCGCGGTCGGCTACGACGGCGCGCTGCGCTCGGCGCAGGTGGCCGAAGGCTGGGCGAAGCGCGGCTTCACCGGCGTGAAGGCGAAGATCGGCTATCCGACGGTGCGCGAGGACGTCGCCGTCGTCCGCGCGATGCGGAAGCGCCGTCGGCGACGACGTCGCGATCATGGTCGATTACAACCAGTGCCTGACGCCGGTCGAAGCCGTGCAGCGGATGCGCGTGCTCGACGCCGAGGGCCTGACGTGGGTCGAGGAGCCGACGCTCGCGCACGACTACGCCGGCCACGCGCTGATCGCGCGCGAGGCGCGCCACGCCCATCCAGTGCGGCGAGAACTGGTGGGGCACGCTCGACTTCGCAGCACGCCGTCGACGCGCAGGCGTCGGACTACGTGATGCCCGACGTGATGAAGATCGGCGGCGTCACCGGCTGGCTGCGCGCCGCCGCGATCGCGCAGGCGCAGGGCATCCGCGTGTCGAATCACCTGTGGCCGGAGATCAGCGCGCAGCTCCTCTGCGTGACGCCGACGGCGCACTGGCTCGAATACGCCGACTGGTGGAATCCGATCCTGCGGGAGCCGCTCGTCGTCGAGAAGGGCATGGCGAACGTGACGGGAGCGCTCGGCACCGGCGTGGCGTGGAACGAAGCCGCGGTGAGCGGTTCTCGGTCTAGTGATGACTAGACGCTGCGCCGAAGCGTACGACCTCGAAGCGGATCGTCGACGTGACGCTCGCGCACTACGACGAGCGCGCCGGATGAGTTCTGGGAAGGCACGCGCGATCACGACGTCAGCCAGAACATCGATGCGCTCCTGTCGCATATCGAAGGCGCGCCGCCCTTCACGATCCTCGATTTCGGATGCGGGCCGGGACGCGATCTCAAGACGCTTCGCCGGCGCTCGGCCATGTCGCGATCGGGCTCGAAGGCGCCCCGCGCTTCGCGGAGATGGCGCGCGCCTTCAGCGGGTGCGAGGTCTGGCAGCAGGATTTCCTGCGGCTCGACCTGCCGGCCGGCCGGTTCGACGGCATCTTCGCCAACGCGTCGCTGTTTCACGTGCCGAGCAGCGAGTTGCCGCGCGTGCTGCGCGAGCTGCAGCGCGGCGCTGAAGCCGCGCGGCGTGCTGTTCTCGTCGAATCCGCACGGGAACGACGACGAGGGCTGGAATCGCGGGCGCTACGGCGTCTATCATTCGCCCGCCGCGTGGCGCGCCTACGGCGCCGCCGCCGGCTTCGCGGAGATCGCGCACTATTACCGTCCCGCGGGACTGCCGCGCGAGCAGCAGCCGTGGCTCGCGACCGTCTGGCGGAAAGCGTGAGCCCTGAGTCGCCTCTCGTCCGCGGGTACGGCGAACGAAATCGGTCGCCGCACTCTATAGTCAGGCTCAATCTCCGCTTCGAAGAATCGCCGAAAGCGTGAATTTCGATCCTGTCGCGATTGCCCGTCGTCTTGTCGTCGTGCATGCGCTCGCTTGCGCTGCCGGCGTCGCCATCCCGGGCGCAGACGCCGGCGCCGGCCGCGAACGCCCGCGTGATCGTCAAATACAAGGCCGATTCGCCGCTGCTGCGCCGGGAGACGCTCGCGGCCGGCAGCCAACGGCTCAGCGGGCGCGAGGCGCTGGCGCAACGCGTCGGGCTTGCCGCTTCGCGCCGGGCGCTGATGTCGCGCGAGCGCACGCAGGTGCTGTTCGCGAGCGGCATGACGTCGCGAGAGCTCGCAGCGCGTCTTGCCCGCGAGAGCGACATCGAGTATCGCGGTGCCGGACGAGCGCCGTCACCGGCTCGACCGCGCCCAACGATCCGCTGTACCTGACGGGTCCGCCCATCGCCGGCAACACGGGCGGGCCGGTGGCCGGTCAGTGGTATCTGCGCGCGCCCGCCGGCGACGTGCAGTCGTCCATCGATGTCGAGCCGGCGTGGGACTACACGCTCGGCAGCTCCGAGCGTCGTCGTCGCGGTGCTCGACACCGGCGTGCGCTTCGATCACGCGGACCTGATGCGCGTCGCGGCCGGCGGCAACCTGCTGCCGGGCTACGACATGATCAGCGATGCCGTCGTCGCCAACGACGGCGACGGTCGCGACGCCGACGCCTCCGACCCCGGCGACTGGCTCACGCTGGCCGAGGTCAGCGACAGCGGGCGGCTTTCGAGGACTGCGCACGTCACGCAGAACAGCTCGTGGCACGGCACGCAGACGAGCGGCCTCATCGCCGCGCTGACCGGCAACGGCGTCGGCATGGCGAGCGTCGGGCGCAACGTGCGCGTGCTGCCGGTGCGGGTGCTGGGCAAGTGCGGCGGCTTCGACTCGGACATCATCGCCGGCATGCGCTGGGCCGCGGGTCTCAGCGTGGCCGGCGTGCCGACCAATCCGAATCCCGCGCGCGTGCTGAACATGAGCCTGGGCGGCGACGGCGCATGCACCGCCGCCTACGTATCGGCGCGTGGCCGAAGTCACCGCGACGGGCGCCGTCGTGGTCGCTGCGGCCGGCAACAGCGCCGGACACTGCGGTCAGCACGCCGGCGAATTGTCCCGGGCGTCATCGCGGTGGCCGGACTCCGTCATGCCGGGACCGAAGGTGGGCTTCTCCGATCTCGGTCCGGAAATCGCGCTGAGCGCGCCGGCCGGCAACTGCGTGGATGTCGGGGCGAACGATGCGTGCCGGTATCCGATCCTCACCACGACCAACCCCGGGCCACGACCCCCGTGCCGCATGCTCGCGGGGTGGCTCGACCTACACCGACGCCTTCAATGCGTCGGTCGGCACGAGCTTTTCGGCGCCGTTGGTGGCGGGAACCGTGGCCTTGATGTTTTCGGCGCAGCCGGCGTTGTCGCCGTCCGCGGTGCGCGAGCCTGTTGCAATCCACCGCGCGAGCGTTCCCGACGTCCGGCGCGCGACACCGGGGAAGTCGACCCGTTGCCCCAATGCACGGTGCCCCAGTACAACGGGACCACGCCGGTCGATCAGTTGCAGTGCTACTGCACCACCGCGGCCTGCGGCGCCGGCATGCTGGACGCCGGTGCGGCGGTGATCGCGGCGCTGGGCTTGCAGGCGCATATCGCCGCGAGTCCCTGTCGCCCCTGTTGCCGGCCAGGTCGTGACTTTCAGCGCCGCGCCGTCGGTGGTCGCCACCAGCGGCCGCTGCATCGTCGCCTATCGGTGGGAGATTGCCAGCGGCGGCGGCATCGTGACCGGATTCACGAGCGCGACCAACGGTCCCACCGCAACCGCCGTGGCAAGCGGCGCCGGAACCTTCTCCGTTCGCCTCACCGTGACCGACAGCGCCGGGCTCACCGCCACCGTGGTCAGCGTCGTCACCGTGGCCTCGAATCCGGTCGGCGGTACCATAGGGTTCGATCGTCTCAATTTCCAGGGCATGTGGTGGGACGCGCCGGCGGGATCCGAATCCGGCTGGGGCATCAACTTCGCGCACCAGGGCGATGTGATCTTCGCCACCTGGTTCACCCACGATCTCAACGGCAAGCGCCTGGAATCTGTCGATGACCGCCTTCCAGACCGGGCTCAACACCTTCGCCGGCACGCTGAACCTGACCTCCGGGCCGCCGCTCGGCGCGGTGCCCTTCGACCCCACGCTGGTGCAGCGGATGCCGGTGGGCTCGGCGACGTTGACCTTCGCCGATGGCAACAACGGCACGTTCGCCTACACCGTCAACGGCATCTCCGCAGACCAAGCCGATCACCCGCCAGGTGTTCGGCGTGCTGCCGACGTGCGTCTGGGGCGCGCTTGCCGATCTGACGCTGGCCACCAACTACACGGACATGTGGTGGGCGGCAGGCGGAGCGGAATCGGGGTGGGGCATCAATTTCGCCCACGCAGGGCGACACTCATCTTCGCCACCTGGTTCACCTACGACTTCACCGGCGCGGCGTTGCCGATGTCGGCGACAGCTGACCAAGGCTGGGGGCGAACGTCTACTCGGGCACGCTGATCCGCACCTCCGGGCCGCCGTTCAATGCCGTGCCGTTCAATCCCGATGCGGTGACCCGCACGCCGGTGGGCACGGCCACGGTGACGCTTCACCAACGGCAACGCCGCCACGTTCTCCTATCAGGTGAACGACGGCATCAAATCCGTGACGCAGACCAAGTCCATCACGCGACAGGTGTTCCGCGCACCGGGCACCGCCTGCCATTGATGCGCGGCGGTGCCGCTGCGGCGATGCGTCACTCACGTCACGAGCAACGCGGCGATGACGCTTCGCCCTTCCGCCGCAAGGATATTGAACGTGCGGCACGCGGCGAGGCGTGTCCATCACCTCGAGTCCGATGCGCGCGTTCGTCAAGCGCGCGCGTCAGGCGCGGATGCGGGAAGCGGATCGCCGGACCCGTGCCGAACAGCACGACCTCCGGCTTGTGCGAAAGCAGGCGCTCGAAATCGGCCTCCTCGAGCCCGTCGAATCCGGCCGGCGCAAAGCCGGTGGCGATCGTCGCGGGCGTCAGCACGAGATTCTCGCGGTAGTCCGTCGCGCCGATGCGCACCCAGCCGGATCCGAGTCCGGTGACGACGTTGCCGCTGGCGGTGGCGAGATGGAATTTCACGGTGCGGTGGGCGCGCGTGGTCGCATCTGGCCGCACCACTAACGGCGTTGAACGTCGCGGGAGCGACGCTCCAACGCATTAGTGGCGGCGGTGTAACTAGAGGCGGAATCGATTGGTGCATTGCAGCAAGCCTCAGAATTGGTTAGGATTGTAGCTCGTCGACGCTTTCACGTCGCTCGGACGGTTCCGGGCGCCTACGCCGAAAGATCCGCATGTCCCATCCCCTGGCAAAGATTTCGCGCGCCTGACGCGCCTTCCGCCGTACGTCTTCAACATCACGACCGAGCTCAAGATGGCCGCCCGCCGCCGCGGCGAGGACATCATCGACTTCGGCATGGGCAACCCCGACGGCCCGACGCCGAAGCACATCGTCGACAAGCTGATCGAGACCGTGCGCGCGGCCCGACACGCACGGCTATTCGGTGTCGCAGCGGCATCCCGCGCCTGCGCCGCGCGATCTGCCACTGGTACCAGCGCCGCTACGGCGTCGAGTTCGATCCGGAGACCGAGGCGATCGTCGACGATCGGCTCGAAGGAAGGCATCGCGCACCTCGCGCTCGCCACGCTGGGCCGCGGCGACACGGTGCTGGTGCCGAACCCGAGCTACCCGATCCACATCTACGGGCCGGTGATCGCCGGCGCCGACATCCGGCACGTGCCGATGACGCCGGACGTGGATTTCTTCGCCGAGCTCGAGCACGCGATCCACACGCTGTTTCCGAAGCCGAAGATGCTGATCATCAATTTCCCGTCGAACCCGACGGCGCAATGCGTCGAGCTGCCGTTCTTCGAGAAGATCGTCGCGCTCGCGCGCGAGCACGGCATCTGGGTGGTGCACGATCTCGCCTACGCCGACATCACGTTCGACGGCTGGAAGGCGCCGTCGATCATGCAGGTGCCGGGCGCGCGCGACGTCGCCGTCGAGTTCTTCACGATGTCGAAGAGCTACAACATGGCCGGCTGGCGGATCGGCTTCATGGTCGGCAACAAGGACCTCGTCGCGGCGCTCGCGCGGATCAAGGGCTACCACGACTACGGCACGTTCACGCCGATCCAGGTGGCCGCGATCGCCGCGCTGGAGGGTCCGCAGGACTGCGTCGCGGAAATCGCGATGAAATACCAGAAGCGGCGCGACGTGCTGGTCAAGGGACTGCACGAGGCCGGGTGGATGGTCGACATCCCGAAGGCTTCGATGTACGTGTGGGCGAAGATTCCCGAGCCGTATCGCGCAGGCGGGCTCGCTCGAGTTCACCAAGGAGCTGCTCGCGCAGGCGAAGGTCTCGGTGTCGCCGGGCATCGGCTTCGGCGAGTTCGGCGACGACTACGTGCGCTTCGCGATGATCGAGAACGAGAACCGGACGCGGCAGGCGGTGCGCGGCATCAAGCAGATGTTCCGCGAAGAAGGGATGTGCGACGGCGATGACGCATGAAACCGCTGCAGGTGGGCCTCCTCGGGCATCGGCACCGTCGGGCTCGGCACGTGGACGGTGCTGCGCCGGAACGAGGAGGAGATCGCGCGCCGCGCCGGGCCGGCCGATCCGCATCACGTGGATCGCCGAGCGCGCGCTCGAGCGCGCGCGCGACGGCCACCCGCGGCGCTCCGGCGTCAACCTGACCGCCGACGCCGCCGTCGTGCTCGCGCATCCGGACATCGACATCGTCGTCGAGCTGATCGGCGGCCTCGAGCCCGCGCGCACGTTCATCCTGCAGGCGATCGCCAACGGCAAGCACGTCGTCACCGCCAACAAGGCGCTGCTCGCGCGGCACGGCAACGAGATCTTCGCCGCCGCGCACGCGAAGGGCGTGATGGTCGCGTTCGAAGGCGCGGTACGCAGGCGGCATTCCGATCATCAAGGCGCTGCGCGAAGGACTCACCGCCAACCGGATCGAGTGGATCGCCGGCATCATCAACGGCACGTCAACTTCATCCTGTCCGAGATGCGCGCGAAGGGCGCGTCGTTCGCGACCGTGCTCGCCGAAGCGCAGGCGCGCGGCTACGCCGAGGCCGATCCGACGTTCGACATCGAGGGCATCGACGCCGCGCACAAGCTCACGATCATGTCGGCGATCGCCTTCGGCGTGCCGATGCAGTTCGACAAGGTCTACACCGAAGGCATCTCGAAGCTGACCGGCGAGGACATCCGCTACGCCGAGGAGCTGGGCTACCGGATCAAGCTCCTCGGCATCACGCGGCGCACGGCCGCCGGCATCGAGCTGCGCGTGCACCCGACGCTGATCCCGGCGAAGCGCCTCATCGCCAACGTCGAGGGCGTGATGAACGCGGTGCTGGTGAAGGGCGACGCGGTCGGCGCCACGCTGTACTACGGCGCCGGCGCGGGCGCCGAGCCGACCGCGAGCGCCGTCATCGCCGACCTCGTCGACGTGACGCGCATGCACACCGCCGATCCCGAGCACCGCGTGCCGCACCTCGCGTTCCAGCCCGACCAGCTCGCCGACCTGCCGTTCCTGCCGATGGGCGAAGTCGAGACGAGCTATTACCTGCGGATGCGCGTGCAGGACAAGCCGGGCGTGCTCGCCGACATCACGCGCATCCTCGCCGACCGCGAGATCTCGATCGACGCGATGATCCAGAAGGAGCCGTCCGAGGGCGAGGACCAGACCGACATCATCCTGCTCACGCACACGCTGCATCGAGAAGCAGGTGGTCGACCGCGATCGCGAAGATCGAGGCGCTGCCGACCGTCAACGGCAAGGTCGTGCGCATCCGCCTGGAAGAGCTCAACTGATGCGCTACGTCAGCACGCGCGGCGCGTGGACCGATGCGCCCGCAGCCGTTCTCGGCGATCCTGCTCGAGGGCCTCGCGCCCGACGGCGGCCTCGCGGTGCCGCAAGCGCTACCCGCGCTCTCAGCGGCCGAGCAGGCGGCGCTGCGTCGCGCTTGCGCTATCCGCGAGCTCGCGCTCGCCGTGCTGTCGCGCTATCGACGACGGACATTCCGACGGCCGACCTCAAGGCGATCGTCGATCGCACCTACACGCAGGCGACGTTCGGCAGCGACGCCATCACGCCGGTCACGACGCTGGAGCCGGGCGTGCATCTGCTGCACGCGTCGAACGGGCCGACGCTCGCGTTCAAGGACATCGCGCTGCAGCTCCTCGGCAACCTGTTCGAGTACGCGCTCGCGAAGCGAGCGAGCACGCTCAACATCCTGGGCGCGACGTCGGGCGACACGGGCAGCTCCGCCGAGTACGCGATGCGCGGCAAGCGCGGCATCGACGTCTTCATGCTGTCGCCCAAAGACCGGATGAGCCCGTTCCAGCACGGCGCAGATGTTCTCGCTCGCCGACGCCAACATCCACAACATCGCGATCGACGGCGTGTTCGACGAGTGCCAGGACATCGTCAAGGCGGTCGTCCGCCGACGCCGCGTTCAAGGCGCGCTACCGGATCGGCACGGTCAATTCGATCAACTGGGCGCGCGTCGCCGCGCAGGTCGTCTACTACTTCAGCGGCTATTTCGCCGTGACGCAGCGCAACGGCGAGCCCGGTCGACTTCGCCGTGCCCTCCGGCAACTTCGGCAACATCCTCGCCGGGCACGTCGCGCGCGAGATGGGACTGCCGATCCGCCGGCTGATCCTCGCGACCAACGAAAACGACGTGCTCGACGAGTTCTTCCGCACCGGGCGCTACCGGCCGCGCAGCGCGGCCGAGACGCATGCGACGTCCAGTCCGTCGATGGACATCTCCAAGGCGTCGAACTTCGAGCGCTACGTGTTCGACATGGTCGGCCGCGATCCTGCGGTCATGCGCGACGCTGTGGGCGACGCATCGCGCGCGACGGCGGCTTCGAGCTTGCCGGCGCGCCGCACTGGGATCGCGTGGCGGCGTCCGGCTTCGTCTCCGGGGTCGAGCACGCACGCCGATCGCATCGCGACGATCCGCCGCATGCATCGCGCGGCATCGGATCGTCGTCGATCCGCACACCGCCGACGGCATCAAGGTCGGGCTCGAGCGGCGCGACCCGCGCGTGCCGCTGGTGTGCATCGAGACGGCGCTGCCCGCCAAGTTCAGCGCGACGATCAAGGAAGCGCTCGGGCGCGAGCCCGCGCGCCCCGCGGCGTACGCGGACCTCGAAAGCCGGCCGCAGCGTTGCGCGGTGCTGCCCGTCGGCGGTCGATCGCGTGAAGGCGTATATCGCCGCCAACGCGAAGGCAGCTCGTGATGCCGCCGCGAACGCCGACGCGCGCGGCGCCCGTCCCAGCATGCTGCGCATCATCTCGCCAACCTCGCGCGCAATCTCGGCGCCGGGCTGCGGCTCGTCCTGATGCTGCCCGTGTCGCGCCTGCGATTCCGCGTCGACCTCGTGCAGCTGCTGCTGCTGCTGGTCGTGTCGGCGCTGATCGACCTCGGGATCGACTGGGTGCGCTTCGGCGCCGACGGTTACTTCACGTGGTTCGGCCTCGGCAACGAGATCTTCGGCGCCGGCGTGCTGTTGCTCAGCGCTGCCATTCTCGCGATTGCATTCGGGCAGCGCGAGTTCGTCCTGCGCGTTGCCGGTGCTGGTGTTGGCGGGCTTTCCGCTGCTGCAGGTCGTGCGTATCGTGCCGTCCGTGATGCTGCTTCCCAATCCGGAACGATTTTCTGCTGGTCCGCGTTCGACGTGTCGATGATCGTCTGGGCATTTGCGCTATCGGTGCGCTGCGTCGCGTTGTCGCTCGCGCCGCCGCGGCCCGGCCGCTGGCGGCGGGCGCTCGTGGGCGGACTCGTCCTGATCGCGCCCGATCTGGTTTGCGTCGTCGATCGCGCCGAACGATGCGTGGTGGAAGGAGCCGTCCGCCGAAGGCGCCGATCCGCGCTACCCGAATCCGGCGTCCGAACCGGTGCTGGCCGCGCAGCAGCGTCTGCTCGAAGAGGCGTTATCCGCCCTCGAGGACGAGCGGCCGAACGCCACGGATCTCTATTTCGTCGGCTTCGCCGGCGATGCGCGCGCAGGACGTCTTTCGCAAGGACGTGCAGGCCGCGCAGCGCGTGATGGACGAGCGGTGGGGCACCGACGGCCGCTCGGTGACGCTCATCAACAATCCGCGGACCCTCCTCGAAGCGCCCGCTGCCACGGTGACGAACCTGCGCGAGACGCTGAACGAAATCGGCCAGACGATCGACGTCGAGCAGGATGTCGTGATGGTGTACCTCGCGAGCCACGGCAGCCGCCAGCATGTGCTCGAAGTCACGCTGCCGCCGCTCGAGCTCGCGCCGCTCACGGCGCCCGCTTTGCGCGGGCTCCTCGACGACGCCGAGCATCAAGTGGCGGATCGTCGTCGTGTCGGCCTGCTATTCGGGCGGTTTCATCGAGCGCCCTCAAGGACGACTACACGCTCGTGCTGACGGCCTCCGCCACGGACCGCGCGTCGTTCGGTTGCGGCAATCAAAGCGACAGCACGTTCTTCGGCGAGGCGCTGTTCCAGCAAGGCCTCGCGCAATCGGAATCGCCTGCTGGCCGCGTTCGATGCGGCGAAGGAGCGCGTCGCCGCGCGCGAGACGGAGGGCGGGTTCAAGCCGCCGTCGAATCCGCAGATCTACGTCGGCCCGGCGATGGCCGAAAAGTTGAAGGAGCTCGACCGCGGCAATGCCGCGCGCCGGACCGGGCGCAGCGTGTAGTCGAATACCTCGCGCCACGACGTGCGCTTCCGGGCCGCCGCGAGCGCTCAGATGACGTGCACGCAGGGTAGACTTCGCGCCGTGGCAGCCTCGGTCGACGTCCGCAACCTCGAGCACGCGTATGGCGCGAATCGCGTCGTCCGTGGTCTCGACTTCACGCTCGCGGAAGGCCGGATCGGCTGCCTGCTGGGACCCTCGGGCTGCGGCAAGACGACGGTGCTGCGCTGCCTCGCGGGCTTCGAGCCCATTGCCGGCGGCAGCATCGCGCTGTCCGGGCGTGTCGTCTCGAGCCCCACCGCATCGTTGCCGCCGGAGGATCGGCGCATCGGAATGGTGTTCCAGGATTTCGCGCTGTTTCCGCATCTGAGCGTCGCGGGCAACGTCGGGTTCGGCCTCGGCCGGCGTCCGTCGGCCAAGGCGCGCGCGCGAATCGCCGAGATGCTCGTCGCTGGTCGGCCTTGCGGGCGCCGGCGACACCTATCCGCACGAGCTCTCCGGCGGCCAGCAGCAGCGCGTCGCGCTCGCCCGCGCGCTCGCGCCGCGAACCCGATCTGCTTGCTGCTCGACGAACCGTTCTCCAATCTCGACATCGATCTCGCGCGAACGGCTGTCGCTCGAGGTGCGCGACATCATCAAGGCGAGCGGAACCACGGCGATCCTGGTCACGCACGACCAGCACGAATCGTTCGCGCTCGCCGACGAGATCGGCGTCATGCACGACGGCCGCATCGAGCAGTGGGATGCCGCGTACGAGCTCTATCACCGGCCCGCGACGCGCTTCGTCGCCGATTTCGTGGGGCAGGGCGTGTTCCTGCGCGGCGCGGATCAGCGGCGCGCGCACGCTCGCGACCGAGCTCGGCGAGCTGGGCGCCTCGCTGCCCGTGCCCGGCGACGGCCACGTCGATGTCCTGCTGCGTCCGGACGACATCGTGCACGACGACGCAAGCCCATGGCGCGCCGAGGTTGCCGCCAAAGCCTTCCGCGGCGCCGACTTCCTGTACACGCTCACCCTCGCTTCGGGAACGCGGGTGCTGTCGCTCGTGCCGTCGCATCACGATCACGCCATCGGCGAGAAGATCGGGATTCGGTTGGCGATCGATCACGTCGTCGCTTTTCCGGCGGCGGTTTGACCTTCCGGCCCGCACACAGCAGAAAATACGCCGAACACTCGCGCCCGTTTCGACGGCGCAAATCCTGGAGGAGCACATGCGTCGTTGGTCTGTGTTCGCGGCGGTCGCCGCCATTTGTCTCGTCGTTGCGCCGATTCCGGCCCACGCGCAGGCGCCCGAGAAGCCGAAGCTCTCGGTCGGCGTGGGCGGCAAGTCGCTTCTCTACTATCTGCCGCTGACGATCGCCGAGCGCAAGGGCTATTTCAAGGCCGAAGGTCTCGACGTCGAGATCCTCGATTTTCCCGGCGGCGCGCGAGCGTTGCAGGCGCTGCTCGGCGGCAGCGTCGACATCGTGTCCGGCGCCTACGAGCACACGATCTCGCAGCAGGCGAAGGGCCAGAACATCGAGGCGCTGATCCTGCAGGGCAAGTACGCCGGCATCGTGCTCGGCGATGAGCAAGGCGAAGGCCGCCGCGTACAAGTCGCCGGCCGACCTGAAGGGCATGAAGATCGGCGTCACCGCGCCCGGGCTCGTCGACCAACATGTTCGTCAACATCCTGCTTGCGAAGGCGGGCCTCAAGCCCGACGCCGTCGCGATCATCGGCGTCGGCGCGACGGCGGGCGCGGTCGCGATCATGAAGCGCGGCGAGATCGACGCGATCTCCAACCTCGACCCGGTGATCTCGCATGCTCGAAGCGAACGGCGATATCGTGCCGGTCATCGACACGCGAACCGCCAAGGGCATGCAGGACGTCTACGGCGGCGCGTACGCGGCCGGCTGCATCTACGCGCCGGTCGAGTTCGCGAAGAAGTATCCGAACACGGCGCAGGCGATCGTCAATGCGATGATGCGCGCGCTGCGCTTCATCCAGACGTCCACGCCCGACCAGATCGTCGCGGCGGTGCCGCCCGAGTACTACACGGACAAGGCGCTCTACAAGGCGGCGCTCGAGAAGAACCTCGAGAGCGTTCAAGCACGACGGCATCGATCTCGCTCGACGCCGGCGCAGACGTGCTGCGCGACCTCAAGACCTTCGATCCGACCGTGCAGAAGCGCGACGGTCGATCTCGCGAAGACGGTCAACATGACGTTCCAGCAGAAGGCGGCGCAGAAGTACAAGTGATGGAGGCGAGCGTCCGGCACGATCGCCGCGTCGCCGGCGGCCTCGCGCTCGAACGCATCACCTGCACGTTCGCCGCGCGTGCCGGCGCCAAGGGCGACGACAGCGGACGCTACACGGCGGTCCGGGATACGACGCTCACGGTCGCGCCCGGCGAGTTCGTGTCCGTCGTCGGGCCGACCGGCTGCGGCAAGTCGACGCTGCTCAATGTCGCGGCCGGCTTGCTCGCGCCGTCGGCCGGCAGCGTCGCGCGTGTTCGGCGTCGCCGCTTGCCGGACATCAACCGTCGCGCGGGCTACATGTTCCAGGCCGACGCGCTGATGCCCTGGCGCAGCGCGCTCTCGAACGTCACCGCGGGGCTCGAGTTCCGCGGCGTCGCCGCGCGGATGGCGCGAAGCGCAGGGCGCGCGAGTGGCTCGACGCGCGTCGGCCTCGCGGGCTTCGAGGACCGCTATCCGCACCAGCTTTCCGGGCGGCATGCGCAAGCGCGTCGCGCTCGCGCAGATGCTGATCCTCGACCCGCAGATCCTGCTGATGGACGAGCCGTTCTCGGCGCTCGACGTCCAGACGCGGCAGCTGATGGAGAACGAGCTGCTCGACCTGTGGAGCGCCGACCGCAAATCGGTGCTGTTCATCACCCACGACCTCGAGGAGGCGATCTCGCTGTCCGACCGCGTCGTCGTGCTGTCGGCGGGGCCGGCGACGCATCCGATCGGCGAGTTCGCGATCGACCTTGCCGCGGCCGCGCGACGTCGCCGGAGATCCGGATGACGCCGCGCTTCGTCGAGCTGCACGGCTCGATCTGGCGGACGATGAAGGCCGAAGTGCTGAAAGGCTATGCGCAGAGCCGCCAAGCGCTGAGTCGCGCGCGGCGCCTCGCGCTCTACCACGCTGCTGCTGTTGGGCGCGTGTTCGCGTTCTGGTACGCGCTGACCACGCCCGGGCTCGTCTCCGAGGAGTTCGCGAAGAACACCGCGTTCTTCTTCGGCAAGCCGCTCGCAGGTGCTGAAGGTGATCTGGGACTGGTTCGCCGAGCGGCAAGATCTATCCGCACCTCGGCGATCACGCTGCTCGGAGACGCTGCTCGCGTTCGTCGTCGGCAGCGTGCTCGGGACTGGGCATCGGACTGTGGCTCGCGCTGGCGCCGACGGCCTCCGCGCTCGCCGATCCCTACATCAAGGCGATGAACGCGATGCCGCGCGTGATCCTCGCGCCGATCTTCGCCGTGTGGTTCGGGCTCGGCATCGCGTCGAAGGTCGCGCTCGGCGTGACGCTGGTGTTCTTCATCGTGTTCTTCAACGTCTACCAGGGCGTGAAGGAAGTGAGCCCGACGGTGCTCGCCAACGCGCGCATGCTCGGCGCGTCGCGGCGGCAGCTGCTGCGCTACATCTACCTGCCGTCGCGCGACGTCGTGGGTGTTCTCGAGCCTGCACACCTCCGTCGGGCATGGCGTTCGTCGGCGCGGTGGTCGGCGAATATCTCGGCTCGGCGAAGGGCGTGGGCTACCTGATCCTGCAGGCCGAAGGCGTGTTCGACATCAACACCGTGTTCGCCGGAATCCTCGTGCTGACCGCGTTCGCGCTGGTGCTCGACGTCATCGTCACGCAGGTCGAGGCGCGGCTGCTCGTGTGGCGGCCGAAGACCGCGGAGACCGAGGCGCTGTGATGGATGCTGGCGGCGCATGGCCGAGCCGCTGGACCGGCTGCGTTTGACGCAAGGCGGCCATCGCAGCTATACTTACAATCCTGTCGCGGGGTGGAGCAGTCTGGCAGCTCGTCGGGCTCATAACCCGAAGGTCGAAGGTTCAAATCCTTCCCCGCAACCACCCGCTTTCTAAATCAATGGCTTACGCTTCCAGCGTAGGCCATTGATGATTTGAACCTTCGTTAGTGTTGGTCCCGATGCGATACGCTTCCATTCGGCGCATCGCGGTTGCGTCGTTCTGCACGAACTGCATCTGGAGATGAGTGCGTGTATCGGAGATCGCGGCGAGCCGGGTGCCGACCGCCAACGTGTCGTGAATTTCAAACGAGGTCGAGGATGTCCGCATGTGAAGTTACCCACCCGACATGGACGAGCCCACTCAAGTACCGTTTTCGGCTGCCCGGCAATGTACTCGCCGGTATGGCTATCTGTCGCTGGTGGTTTGCGGTCAGCCGGCGCTCCACGGAGTCTTGCATCGGGTGTACTCCAGCTGATACGACGAGACTATTGACGTCCACTGCCGGATGCCGACCAGGTAAGGTCGTCAATGCGGCTTCCAACGAGATCTCCCGCGGCTTGCACATCGCTCATCGCACTGCCCTCGATCAACGTGATCCACGTCGGTACCTGAGTCGTGTCGGCGCGCGCCTTTTCTCGGCTGTCTCGACCTTGCTCACGGACTCGTCAGCGAGACACAGGTGCACGCCCGTGATGCCCTTTCGATCCGCTAGCGGCGGCAGCGCGCTGGCCCGCAACGCTTCGACTGCCACGGTGCGCTGGCCCTCTGCGACATCGAAGCGCTGCGTAAGGATGAACCCACCTGGCCCCACGCCTTCGGTATACGCAACGCGGCAGATCGAACGCGACACGTTGCGAAACGACGGAACCACCGCGACGCGTCCATTCTGTCGGCGCATTCAAACGGTTGAGGTAGTCCTGACCACCGAGTACTTCAGCGCTGTCCGCCTCGTAAAGGTTGAAATATTCCGGAGCGCCGGCGAGGGCGACGTAACGGCGGCCCCGGCGAAAGCCTGGTATGCCGACACGCTCCGGCATATGCTCGCGGTTGTGCCACTGATGAAATTCGTCCCGTGCCTCGGGCAGCAGGTCGTGCCAGATGCATACCACACCGAGTCCTGCGAGGCTCATCGCTTCACTCCACCATGTGGCATTGCGTCCTGCTGTAACGATGTGAATTCTCTAGTAGGGATCACGGGGAAGAGGCGCTAGGTCCTGTGGGCACACCTCGTTGCCGAGCGGATTCGTACGCCGCATCCATCACCTGCATCATCGCTTCGGCATCTCGCAATGAGGCGATCGGCTTTGCGCCAGTGCGGCATTCAGTAAGCACCTGCTTGACGAACAGCGGATAGTAAACGTCGGTTTCCAGCCGAAGACGCAAACTTCGCGTGCCGGCAGCGAGATTGTTGCGGTCGCGAATCTCGATCCGATCCGGACCGGATTTCGCGTACATCCGATCCGATGAGATGCGTGAACGAAAATTCCCGCTGCTCGTCGGCAGTGCTTGGAAAGCTGTATCCAGTCTCGACGAGCCCGCTCACCCCATCGTCCGTGTGCATTGTCAGCAGAGAATAGTCCTCGACAGCGCCTCGATGCGTTCTCGAGTGCATGGTGGCGGAGACGCGAGCGATTTCCTTGCCCGTCAGCAATCTGAACAGGTCGATGAAATGCGTAGCGACGTTGATGGTGGATCCGCCGCCGGAAAATACCGGATCAGTTGCCCAACCGGCGCCTGCAGCTTTGTAGCGCTCGGGTGAACCTACAATGAAGCGGAACGACATGTAATTGAAGTTTGCCGGAATGCTACCCTCGGCATCCCTGAGCGCCGCGAGCAGGTCACTCATGCGGAAGATGAACGGTATCGCGCAATAAACGTTCGCTTCCTCCGCCAATCTCCGTAGCCGAGTGACCTGCGACATGCTGACCCCGCAGGGCTTTTCCAACGCGAACGGAGTTTTTCGTGCGATCAAGCGCTTCCGCGAGCGCCGGCATTTCGGAATGCCGGCCGAACACGAACGCGAAATCGAACTGCTCTCGCGATCGAGGAGTCCCTGCTCGACGAGTACAGCTTACTTCAAACCGCGCTGCAATTGCCGGTCCCCTGGCTTGTTCCGCATCGGAAACGCGCCACGACCTCAATCCCGGTCGTCTCGAGCGGGTCGAGGTAAAGTGGGACGTGCCAATGGCTCGCCTCGAGCAACGCAACTTTCATACGTGATTTTCTCCGGTGCAACGCAAAACGGCTCGTTTCTGCAGGAACTGCCGTTTCTATTGATCCACTGACGGCGCGCCGATGTCGGGCTGCAGACCTCCCTTCCGGAAGGTAGTCGAATCCCAGGAAGCGCAAGGCGTGCACCGCCTGTCCTTCGTGCATCGCGCGCCCGCTTTGCGTACGACAGCCGCGCGCGCGCGCCGCACGGCAAAGGGGCGTAGGGTCCGGCGCAGTGACGATGTCTACGACGATGCTGCCCGGGCTCGAGCTGGTCAGGGTCTACCGGCATGGCATCGTCGGGGTTCATGCCCAGCGCCGTAGCGTTGATGACTATCTCGCATCCGTGCGGGTCGGCTGCGCCGAATCGTGCACGGCAGCCGGTCGTCTCTGCGACGGACTTGGCGAGGCTCATCAGCGCGACGCTCGTCAACGTCGAATATGGTAAGCGTTTGGGCGCCGGCGGACGCGACGGCAAATGCGATGGCGCTGCCCGCGCCGCCGGCGCCAACCAGAAGAACCGCTTTGTTTGCCGGGTGATAACCTTCCCATTGCATGCCGAGCACGCAACCGAGGCCATCGAACGTGGCCCCGATCCACCGACCATTCTCGGCGCAACGAATGATATTGACTGCGCCGACCTGACGAGCCGTCGGATGCAGTTCGTCGACAAACGTCAGCATGCGTTGCTTATGAGGCATGCGTGACCAGGATCCCGGATAGGTTTCCTATCGCTCGGGCGCCAGTGACGAACGCGGACAAGTCGTCTGCCTTGACCTTGAACGGGATACAAACCGCGTCGGCACCCCGTTCGCCGAAAACCCCATTCCATAAATCGGGCGACTTGGCTGTCGTCAGTGGATCACCGACCAGCCCGTAGAGTCGCGTCGTTCCTTTGATCTGCGGGGCGCGTTGCATGGCCGCTTGATCCTCGTGGAGGGCCTTGGTCATTTTGTTCGACTCGGCTACCATGCGGGCGCCATTAGAACGTCCGGCTCGCGCTTCTTGCAGTTGGGTTATAAATGTGTAACGATATTCCAGATTAAATGGAAGTAGTCAAGCGCGCCGCCTGAAAGCGACTGGTGACCTAGCGCGTACATTTGGAACGGCATTCTGGATGCTTCGTGGGGTGCCGGATCGCGCAGAGCTGCATACACTTTTCCGGATTCGCAGACGTTGGTCGCATTTCGTATGGACACAAACACTTGAATAACGCGGCTTACGGGATTAATACCTACTCCTTCACACAGAGGCTGCGCGCGCGCGACTGTCTCGAGCAGCTGGCCAATTTGGGTTACCGGCGATTCGAAATCATGTTGGTCCCGGGTCACTTTTGGCCAGCCTTGGACGGCGAAACGGGGCGAAAGGAGATCGAATCCTTAGTCATGAGGGATTCGCTGCAGATACTGTCGCTGAATCAGCCGAATCTAGATGTAAATCTGTCCTCCACCGTTCCCGAGATGCGCCAGCACTCGTGCGCGGTCATTGCAAGCGCCATCGAACTGGCTGCGTCTTGGAACGCGAAGGGTGTTGTCATCAACCCCGGAAAGTCCAATCCCGTCTTCCCAGCGCCCGCGAAGACCCTGACCGACTGCTTTCGTCGGTCGCTCGACATCCTGCTTCCAGTGGCGCGTAGGGCCGGTGTTCAGTTGATCGTCAAAAATCATCCCCTGAGCTATTTGTACCGTGCGACGGATCTTCGACTCTTCTTCGATGCCTTTGGATGGGAACCACGTCAGCATTGGCTACGACTTTGCGAATGGACATTACGCAGGCGAAGAGTGCGAAGCGGTGCTGCAACTACGCGATCACCTGTTGTTCATCTATGCGGCAGATACGTCACGCGACGAATTCGAGCACGCTGCGCTAGGTACGGGAACAGTGCCCATTCGAGGCGATCGCCACAATGCTACGAACGGCCGATCTATGTCCGCCGACGATTCTGGAGATCGTCGCCGAATATCCGGAGCTCGCGATCGACGCCAGCGGTCAAGCGCTTGGATAACGTTCGGTGGCCGGCTGACTCGAGGCCGTTGAAACCTCGTTGCAGCGTTAAGCACGAGTCAGCGTCGCTGACAGCGTTCCGAGATCGCCGTACGCGACGGTGATGGGCGTGTCGAGTGGCACATCGATGGCCCCGCAGTACGAGCCCGTGGTCACGATCATGCCTGCGCACAGGGGCGTGCCGCCGGTCGCCAGGTAGTTGGCGAGCCAGTACAGCGGACGCACCGGGTGTCCGTCCGGATGCTTGCCCTGCATACGTCGCCAGGACACCTGCGTGCGAATCGATTACGATGGGTAACGCCCCGAGTTCTCTATTCCACGGATCGTGAAGCACCGGCCCGACGAACAGGCCCTGGTTTGCCAACCCATCGGCAACGACCTCGGGGAACGTCGCGCTGTCCGGATCGCTGTATCGCGATCCTAGAATCTCGAGCACAAGACGCACTTCCCCGATCGCATCGCGGACCTCGCTATCTGTGTACGCGGTGGCTCGCCGAGGTAAGTCCCGTGCCATGACAAACGCGATCTCCGGCTCTGTACGCGCGGTCGCGCCAACGGCAAGCACTGGGCACGGAGAAGCGTGCGTGATCGTAGGTGCAAAGATCGGCGCCAACAACACCGGCCGCGGTGTGCTGGGCAGCGAGCACTTGTAACCGCCGACCCGTTGCCCCAGCAGCTCCGTGACGCGTACCTGGATGGCCAGCCCATCGTCGGTGTCCGCGGGGCGGAACTGAGCGGGAATTCGGGGGCCGGGCGTGCGGCGTTTACGTGCGGCGAGAAGGAATTGCGCGGCTAATTCGCGATCGCTATTGGTCATCGGGGTTCTCGCAAGTTCGACTTGAGATCCCCGATGACGCTATTGGTGCGTCGCACGTTCGCTTCCAGGCAGACCGTAGGGTGCGATCGTCTCTGACGTGACAGCACGCGCTATGCAGTCACCTCAGAGTCACACTCGGGTGCCCGCGCCGAAAATCGTTCTTGCCACAACGATCAACACCGCGAACGAGGATCAAGGGCCGGAGATGGTGGCCATACCCAGGCAGGTCGCGCAACACCGCCGCAGTCGTGATCGTAGTGGCTCGTAGAGGGCATGAAGCGAAGTGTGTAGCCCGCGCGCGGCTGCTCACCGATATTATTTCGTGCTCCGTGAATCGTGAAGATGTCGAACAGCACCATCTCACCCGCTTTGAGCTCAACGTCGACAGCCTTATTTTCATCCACTTCACTTTCGTCGAGCGTGACCCGAATATCAGGTCCTCGCGATCCTGCACGCTGTGTGCGCCGACCTGCCTCGCCGCATGCGACCCAGGCAGAAAACGCAAGCAGCCGTTTGCACGCAGGCTGTCGAAGACCGCAACCCAAACCGACGTGGTCGCCAGCGGTTTGACTGGCGTGTGCTTGGCATCGCGGTGCCATGGCGTAGCGGGACCGGCCAGCGCGCGCTTGTGAAAGATCCCGCTTCCCCAAAGAATGATGTCGGGTCCGATGAGCTGTTCGACCATATCCACGATGTCCGGATGAGTCGCTATATCCAGCCACCCAGGCCTGGACTTAAGACCTTCGAACCCGCTACCGGGCACATGCGGACCCACCATGTGATGATCCGCGAGCGTCGGATTGTCTTCGATCAACTGTGAGGTCAGCGTCTGGAGCTTTGCGATATCTTTTTTCAGGCAGCCGGTAAGATGGAACAACGAAACCGTCCCGGTGATAAGCCTCGATTTGGTCGGTTGTAAGGATTGAACGAGCTGGCATTGCGTGCTCCTGAATTCACGTGCTGCAAAGCCGCAGTGGGGCGCACTCGCGCTGCCCACCGATGTGTCATGGCGTCTTTGCGAGCGCTTCGTTGTACTTGGTCACTACCTCTTGGTACGCGTCCTCGGGAGTCGCGTTGCGCAGGACCATGCGCTGGAACGCGTCGGCCACGATCTGATGGAAGGTCGACTGAATGATCGAATAGCTCACTTGGCGGCCACGCGACCTTGATGAGCTCCGCCCAGGCCTGCTGATCGCGTCCCCTGCGGTGACGCAAAATAAGGATCGTTGTATGCGGAAGCACGAGCGACGACTTCTCCGCCCTGTGCAGCAATCGCCTGAGCGGCAGGACCTGTCATGAACTTCACGAACTGCCACGCCGCGTCCTTCTGCTTTGAGAACGCATTGATCGTGAGTTGGAACCCGTACACGGCCTGCGGATCGTCGGGAGTGAAGCCCGGCGGCGGCGCCCACGCAAGATCTTGACCTGCCCCTTGCGCCTGGATTGAGCGATACCGATACAGCCCGAACGTCGCCATCGCGACGGTACCCGCAGCGCAGCCCGTCGTGGACTTCGTTGATAGCCGTACTGCAGGCTGGCCATTGGCGTCGACTTGCACTTCACGAACTGATCCTTGATCACCTGCGCGCCGCGTATGAACGACGTCCTTGCTGAACGCTATCGTGCGGTTGTCGTCGGCGAAGTACTTGCCGTCTGGCGCGGACAGCAGCGTGCTCAGGTAGAACTCACCAAATGCCTGCGCACCGCCGATGCCGCCAGTAGTTCCGATCGGAATCGCGAAACCCGCGACGTTGGGCTTCGTCAGCTTCGCGCCCGTGACGCACACATCGTCCCACGTGCGCGGCGGCGTCACTTTCGCCTCCTCGAGCAGATGCTTGCGGTAGATCAGGATTGGAATCCGGTAATCCTGCTGGAGGCCGTAAATATGGCCGCGTACCATCGTCTTGCCGAGCGGTACCAGCCAGTCGTTCGCGTCGATCTTGTCTCGCGCGACCAGGTCGTCGAGCTGCATCAGCGACCCCGTGGCGACGTACTCCGGCATCTGGAAGCTCGTCGCGCGGATCACATCCGGCGAATCCGCGCTTCGTGCGCAACGTGCGCGCGCCATTCGCGCCTGTCGGATCGACAACGACCCGCACCTTGATGTTGGGGTTTAGCCGTTCGAACTCCGCGATCATCTTCGTCTGCGCGGCGGCCGCGCGGGTCATTCGCGTTGTTCGGATCGAGGAATGTGTTGTAGGCAATCTCCACGGATTGCGCGACCGCTGTGGGCACCAGCCGACGACGAGGGCAAGTGCAGCGATCGTGCCGGCGACGCGCCGTATCCAGTAACTACCGCGTACGGTGCGACCTTGCGCAGACGGATGGCTGTCGTGCACTGCTCTCATCGTTTCCTCCGGTGTCGGTGTTCGGTGGTCAGCACGGCTTCTCTTGAATTACTAAGCCCGATGCGGCCGCAGCATCTTTCCTCTGGTGGCGGAGTAATCGCTTAGCCGCCGGACCGCTCGCGCGTCTTGCGCTCCGCGTAATAATGTGTAACGATATTCCAGATTCAAGTTCGAGTGTCAAGCGTGCTAACGTTCGTGGTGAGCGCTGCGTCCGCCCACCCTAATGCGAAACTGCATTCCTGATCTATGAAGGTCGTCAATCCCTTGCTGGAGCGGTGCTTTCAGCTCATCGAGATCCTTGCTGAAGAGCCGCGAGCATTTCGCCTTGGCGTCATCAGCGAAAGACTCGGTTTGCAGAAAGGCGCCGTGCATCGGCTCGTCACCGCGCTGTGCAGCATGGGATGGGTCGAACAGGAGCCGGAAACTGGCTTTTACCGGCTCACGCTCGCGCCTCGCGATCATGGGACAGCGCGTGCTTCTGGCCACGCGGATTCCGGATCTCACGCGGCCCATCTTGCAAAAGCTGGCGGACGAATCGCAAGAGCTGGTGCGCATGGCGATTGTGGAGGGCGAGCGACTGAGCTGGGTCGCTTTCGTTCAGGAGCGCCGCACTGGATTGATCTACCAGCCGGAGATGATCGGGAGAGTGCCGCTGGCGGTCACCGCGAACGGCAAGGCCTGGCTCTCGACGCTGCCGCCGGATGAGGCAACGCGCATCGTGCGGGAAGAGGGCTTCCCGCAGCCTGGGCGCTTTGGGCCGCGCGCCATTCGTTCGCTCGACGCATTCGTCGCCGCACTCGAAGAGACGCGGGCGCGTGGATGGGGATGTCCTACGAGGAAGCCGAGCGCGGCATCGCGGCGATCGCCGCGCCGATTCGTCCGTCCGGCCCGAATACGGCTGCGGTGGCAACGTGCAGCGTTGCTGGACCCTTGATGCGTTTCGGCGCCGACGACATCGTCCGACACGCGAGCTTGGTGATGGAAGCCGCCAACGAAATCGCCGCGATATGGCCGCTGCGCTCGGCGCAAACGCAGGCCGACCTCGCGACCGCAAAGCAGCTGCGCGAAGAGATTTCGGCGGTCTCATAGCGGGCGGTCGTGTTTTCGCGGACAGCTGTTGCATAGCCGACGCCAGCCCAGACCTACGGAGGCAAGACTATGGAATACCGCACGCTCGGAAGAACCGGCGTCCGCGTGAGCACATACGCTCTCGGAACCATGATGTTCGGCGCCGATGGCAACGCCGACGAGAAGGAGTGCATCGATATCGTGCACGCGGCGCTCGATGCCGGAGTCAATCTGATCGACACCGCCGACACGTATTCACATGGCGAGGCGGAGGAATTCGTCGGAAAGGCCATTGCCGGCCATCGCGACGAGATCGTTCTTGCGAGCAAGGTGCGGTTGCGCTGCCGGGGATGGACCCGAATGAACAGGGTGCCTCCCGGCTATGGATCATGCGTCAGGTCGAGGCGAGTCTCAAACGCCTTGGCACGGATCACATCGACCTCTACCAGATCCATCGGCCCGACCTCGACACGGACCTCGAGGAGACGCTCGACGTGCTGACCGATCTCGTGCGGCACGGCAAGATCCGGTACTTCGGTTGCTCGATGTTTCCCGCGTGGTACCAGGCGCAAGCGCAATCGATCAGCGTCGCAGCGTGGCCTCAAGCGCTTCGTCTCGGAGACGTCGCCGTATTCCATCTTCGTGCGGAGCATCGAGCTCGACGTCCTGCCCGCCGTTCAGCATTTCGGCATGGGACTGCTGGCATGGAGCCCGTTGAATGGAGGATGGCTCACCGGGAAATACCGGCGCGACGCCGCGGTCCCAAACGATTCGCGCGCAGGCCTCGTGAAAGGACAGTGGGGCGAGCATTATCCGATCCTGCGCGACGCGGTTCGACCTGTCGCGACCCGGCAATCAACGCAAGCTCGCCATGATCGAGCAGCTGTCGAGCGTTGCGAGTGAGGCCGGTATGTCGCTTGCGCACATGGCGCTGCGCATTTCCGTTGGCTCATCCCGGCGTGACCGGCGTCAACTTCGGCGTCCGCAACATGCGCCAGTTCAACGATGCAAAAGCGGGCTTCGGCACGCGTCTCACCGATGACGTACTCGACGCGATCGACGCGTGCAACCCGCCTGGAAGCATCGTCGACGAAGCCGATCGAGGCTGGATCATGCCGTGGATGGCGCCGGAAGCACGACGCCGCCAACCGTTGCGCGCGGCCGCGCTAGACATCTGGACAGGAAGGCTCAGCGCTCAACGCACCGGCGGAGTGCAGACCATGGCTCAGCACAATGCGACGATTGCGAACGCCGCAGTGACGCCCGCGCGACCGACGCGCGCACGAAGGCGGCTGCGAGAGCTACGCCCAATGCTGTGGTTCGCTCCGGTCCTGCTGCTCCTGCTGACCGTGACGCTGTATCCGACGCTGTTCGTCCTCTGGATGAGCTTCCAAAAGACAAAGTTCTACGAGCTCACGGGCTTCGTCGGGCTCGCCAATTTCGTGGATACGTTGTCGTCGCGCGCATTCTGGGAGATGACCTACACATCGCTTGTGTACATGGTCGCGTCGCTCGTGCTGTCGCTCGGGCTTGGAGTGCTCGCGGCGCTGGTCCTGAACAACCTGAGACGCGGCAGTGCGGTGCTGCGCGTGCTCACGCTAGTTCCCTGGACGCTTTCGATGGCGGTGGTCGGAACGATCTGGCTATGGCTGTTCAACCCGTCGTACGGACCGATCAGCTACTCGATGCGACAGCTCGGCATGTCTCCCGGGCTCATGTTGGGTGATCCTGAACTTGCGCTCTGGCTCACCGTTCTCGTCACGAGCTGGTGGTCGTTTCCTACGCGATGGTGATCGTCACGGCGGCGATTCAGTCGATCCCGAAGGAGCTGTACGAGGCGGTAGCGATCGACGGCGGCAGTTGGCGTGCCAAGCTTCGCTACGTCACGTGGCCGCATCTGATTCCCACGCTCGGCAGCACAGCCCTTACGCTCGGCATCCTGTACCTGACGCTCATCACACTGCTGATCGTGCTCACGGGCGGCGGACCGCTGGGCGCCACGACCACGTTGAGCTTCGAAGTCTTCCGAGGAACTGTCCAGGCAGTCAACATCGGACCGACCGCGGTGTACTCGATCGCGATTCTGTTGGCGAACGTCGGGCTGGGCGTGCTCTACATGCGTCTCACCGGCCGCGTGACGGCTTAGAGGGGTGATGCTCATGCGTGCAGCCAATCCGCAGGGTTCGAAGCCGCGCCACGCTCTTTGATCCTGGCCGCGCTCGTGGTGGGTTCGGCGCTCGGTCCGATGCTGTGGGCGATCTCGACGTCGCTGAAGAACGAGGTGAACGCGGTCTCGGCGATTCCGAGCCTCATTCCGTCGCCGGCCACCCTTTCCAATTATCTCAGCGTCTTCTCGCACAAGACGTTCGTCGATCGAGCTTCTGAATTCCATCCTGTACGCGGCGGGTGCCGTCGTCATCGCCTTGGCGGTCGGAATTCCGGCGGGATACGTCGGCATCGCGATACACATTTCCTGGCAAGCGCTCGGTCATGCTGGTCATCCTCGCGACATCGATGGTCCCCGGAGTTGCGCTCCTCGTTCCAACCTTCTATCTGCTCGATCACCTCGGTCTTCTGAACAATCGCTTCGCGATACTCGATCATCCTGGCCGCACGCATCGCACCGCAAACGGTGTGGTTCCATGCAGAACTTCATCGACGCCGTACCACATGGAGATCGACGAGGCCGCGCATATGGACGGCGCCAGCCGCTGGCAGATCCTCACCAAGCTCGTGCTGCCACTCATCCGTCCCGGAATCGCGGCCGTCGCTGTGATCGGCGCCATCACGACGTGGAACGATTACATCACCGTTGCCGTATTCGCGCCCGGACACGGCGAAACGGACGCTGCAGGTCGCTCTGGTGAACCAGGTGTTCGACGCCGTCGGCATTTCATGGTCCTTCACCATGGCGTTCGCGCTGATCTGCCTCGCTGCCCGTAATCCTCGATGTTCCTGCTCGTTCAGAGCTGGTTCATTGCCGGGCTCACCGCGGGCGCGGTGAAGGGATAAACGAGGCGCACGAGGGTTCGATACGCCGGAAACCCGGTCGCGGGCGTGGATACCCAGGTACGCAGCAATTTTGCAAGGCGCGCTTCGAAGAGATCGCGGGCTTGACCATTGACCGCAAGCCCTCCGCCCGTCGAGACATCCTGCGGAACCAGCGTATGGAGCCGTTCCCATCGAGGCGTCGCGGCTCGCTGTTAGCCGGCTTAAGTGCAGGTCGTCCGAGCTCGGCGTTCGCGATGATTGAAAACACAGTCCTTAGGCGCGTAGAGGCGCTGACAAAGACCGGCGTGCTGGCGCCGGGCGAGATTTCGGTTCCTTCCGCATACAGGAGAACTGACCGTTTCGCGGAAATCTTGGTATGAGAAGTAATCAAACCCCGCCGGCGCTAACCAATGGTTGGCCCGGGGCGAACGGAAGTATGAGATCATTCCTGTTCAAAAGACGCTCGAGTGCTGGATGGCAGTGGCGCGCCGCCCTTCGGCGCCGACGTACTCGTCACCGGTAATCGCATCGCGGACATCCGCCGAGCCTGGCGTGATCCTCGACCGCTGGTGTGCACGATGTCATCAGCTGTGCGGGTGCCGCGCTGATTGCCAGGCTTGATCGAGCCGCACGCTCACCTGTCGCGTTCGTCTGACCAGGCGGCGCCGTTCGCATTTCACGCGATACCGGTGGAGGAGCATCTGCTCCTCACGCTCAAACGCACGCGCGGCTGTATCTCGACCGGGGCTTCACGAGCTGCTTCTCGGCTGGCGGCGACAAAGCCACGCCTCGACATCGTGGCGCGCAACGCGATCGATTGCGGCGACTTTCTGGACCGCGCCTGCGCGCCGCGAGCGTGCAGCTAACGGTCACCGGCGGGTCGGCGACTTGCGGCAGGTGTCTGCCATCTCACGATCCTGGCGACGCCAGCCGGTACACATTGCCCTGTGACGGTGCCGATGCGTTTCGCCGTGCGGCGCGAGGGCATGTCGAGAAAGGTGTCGAGCGTCATCTCAAGATCCGTACCCTCCGGGGACCGCCTCGACGCCGGCCGTGCCATCGGCGCGCACGTTTGATGACCGCCGACTGACGGTGGCGGCGGTCTGCGACGTTGCCCGGTCCGCAAAGAGCGCGTTGTCGCCGCCCACGCCCGTAGCGCGGAATCGATCAAGATGTTGCGTGCGACATGGGGTGCAGGCTTGCTGTATCCGCGCAACATACGCCGACAGTGGCGGGCGAAGGAACCTCGCTGGAAGCGAAACGCGACCAGTGTTCGTTGCGCCAGCAAACGTGTCGGTGACGATCACTCGGTTGTCCGAAGCGGAGTAAGCGCGCCTGCACCCACCTCCACGCCGGAACTGAGAGCGCGTATCGAGCGCGACCTCGAACTTCACGCTCGAGTGCATGGTTGATTTAAGACGCCGCGGCGTGCGCGTCCTGCCTGGCGGCGACTACCTGGATTCAAGTGGAATCCGCACGGCACCAACGCGCGCGATCTCGCGATCTTCGTCGAACGTATGGGATTCCGCACGCCGATGGAAACGACAATCGTGGGCGCCACCAAGTTGGGGCGGCGAGCTCATGGGCATGGGTCGCGAGTTGGGCCGGGTCACGCTCAGGAGGCTTTTCTGGCGGACCTTCTCGCTCGGTGACGGCGATCCGCTGCAGGACGTGCGCGCATCCTCGAGGATCGCGAGCGTTTTGCTTGCAATCATGAAGGACGGAGTGCTTTTGCAAGCCACCTTCACGCTGGGCAGACACTGAAGAGGCGGGAATCGTGGATTGCCAGGTCGTGGCCGGAGGGCCATTGTGTGCGCGGCGAGCCAGGGCCTTGGCAAAGGCTGCGCGGTTGCACTCGCCCAGAAGGGGTCGGCCTCGTCATCAACGCGCGCAACGCAGATGCGCTGCAAGCCGCCGCTGCGGAGATTCGCGCTGCCACGGGCGTGACGGTGACCGCAGTTGCGGCGGATGTCACCACGCCCAGGGTCGCAGCGCCATTCTTGCTGCATGTCCCGCACCGGACATGCTCGTCAACAATGCCGGTGGACCGCCGATCGGCGATTTCCGCGGCGACTGGGACGAAGCGCAATAATGGCGGAACCGGTGAATGACAACATGATCACGCCGATCATGTGCTGATACGTGCGGTGGTGGATGGCATGATCGCCCAGCGCTTCCGGTCGGATCGTGAACATCACGTCACGGGCCGTGAAGGCGCCAACTCGCACATCTCGGCCTGTCTAATGCGGCGCGAACGGGTCTCACCGGGTTCGTTGCGGGACTTGCGCAACGAAACAATATGCT